>Ga0207884_1000438_pt1 | contig 25785 bp, 21 predicted proteins | sample MalvirmetaMSP144_FD_184236 | JGI IMG/M metagenome (GOLD analysis project Ga0207884, IMG submission 184236) | Marine viral communities from the Deep Pacific Ocean - MSP-144 (SPAdes) | ecosystem: Environmental > Aquatic > Marine > Oceanic | place: Pacific Ocean | collected 2011-07-08 | reverse complement strand
GCTTAGAAATCGTTGACCCGCCATTATTGAATCTACATTCAAGAGCCGTAATTGTTTTAGACGAAAACGGAAAAGTGGTATATACAGAACAAGTACCAGAAATTGTAGACGAACCTAATTACGAAAAAGCGCTAGAAGCATTAAAGTAGTTTTGAATTCAAATAGTAAAGAATTGAGAGCCTGCCCATAAGCAGGCTTTTTCCATTCATATCAAAGTGCACCATAATTTGTCACCTGAGTATATTTTAGTAGCTTAATAAGCTCAAATACAAGAATTATGAAACGAAGAGATTTTTTGCAGAAGTCGGCCTTAACCTCTGCTGGCTTATTAGCCACAGGTTCACTTTTTAGCCAGCCATTTTTTGAAGGTAAAATCAAAGACTTTGGCTTTCAAGTGTATACTGTTCGTGATGTGATTAAAAAGGATATGGCCGGCACCTTAAAAACACTGAAAAAGGCGGGTTATGATTATGCAGAGTTCTTTGACTTTGCTGATGGCAAGCTTTTAGGCATGCCCGTAAAAGAAGCCAAAGCAATTATTGACGCTTCTAAAATCAAACTAAAAAGCATTCATGTGCCCACTGGAATACAAGCCCATACAGTACCAGGCACAATGGTAAATAATTGGCAAAAGGCTGTTGATGACGCAGCAGAATTGGGTGCTGAATATTTAGTTTGTGCTTACCTTGACAGTGCTGAAAGACAAACTATTGACCAGTACAAAAAAGTTTCTGAGCTATTCAATAGGTCAGCTGAAACTTGTAAAAAATCGGGGATTAAATTCGCTTACCACAATCATGCTTTTGAATTTAAAGAGATTGACGGTCAAGTACCATACGATGTGCTTCTAAAAGAAACCGATGCCGATCTGGTAAAAATGGAGCTCGACATGTATTGGGTTCGATATGCAGACCAAAACCCTCTCAAGATTATTCAAAAAGACATGGGACGATTCCCCCTTTGGCATGTAAAAGACATGAGTATGGATGAAGACCGGGCCATGAAAGAAGTAGGTGCTGGAAGAATAGATTGGAAACAACTCTTTGCTTATGACAAAGACGCAGGCTTAGAATATTTCTTTGTAGAACAAGATGGCAATTGGGCGGAAAATTCTGTTCAAAGTCTTGTCACCAGTATTAAACACTTAAAGAAAATTTAGTTCGCCAACTTTTATCATACGAGTAACCAGAACCATTTTTTAATAAAATAACGGCATAAGTCGTACAGAATTCGCCTTAGTTAAAAGGCTTATTCTTGATTGCCAGCAAGCATATTATTTGGTCTTACCTTATAAATCAATCGCTTATGCTCTCTCCTTCAGGCATCAGTCAACATAAAATTTCAACCATATCACTAAAAACAATTGTAGTACTTTCTCTTTATGACTAGATTGTTAGATTAATCAACCACATCAACGAGTTATGAAGAAATTAAAGAAAGCCCTTTACATATTGGCATTACTCTTTCCTGTCACTCTTTTTGCACAGAAAGAAATCGTAATTGAGCCAGCTAACATTACTATGGAAGTTGGGCAGAAGAAACAAATCACTGCTTATGTCATGGAAAATGGCAAAAAGCTGAAAGACCCAATCAATCTACTTTCAAGAGCTAGAAGAAGCTTAAGTATTGATTCAACCATGATGGCTCACGCCATTCAGCCAGGTACTTATGATATTGTAGCAGTGGCAGATGGTGTAAGAAAAAACTTCCAAATCAAGGTAAACTACCCAGCAATTGCGTCAATTAAAATTGACGATATTCCACAGAAAATATACGCTGGAACATCAATAGCCCTTAAGTATCATGTCATCGACAAATCAGGGGCAACCAGAGATAATGTTGATGTACAATTTAGCTCTATGTATGGCAATATTGCCGAAGTAGATGATTTCGGAATGGTGAATACATTGATTCCAGGCAAAGCAACCATTACCGTAAAAGCCGAAAACATCACCAATACCATTACAGTGAATGTGGTAAGCAACCCAATTGTTAAAATTCAATTGGAAGCAGAAATGAACACGGCTAGAACTGGCGATGTATTCCACTTTAAGGCCAAGGCCCTAGATAAAAATGGAAAAATCGTTGAAGACGCTCCTATCTTCTACTCCTTCAGCGGTGTATCGGACAATACATCACAAAGCGCCTCTGGTTTGATTAAAAATGATGGTCGTTTTGTAGCAGACGAAGCTGGAAGATATACTGTAACTGCATCTTGCGGAGTAGCATCAGCTTCTAAAACACTTAAAATTACACCAAGAGAAGTAACCAGAAAAATAGAAATGGTGGGTCAGGGTTCTGTAAACGACAAGCATACTTCTGATTTTTGGGTTTGGGAAGGAATTGATGGAAGAGATTATGCCGTTACAGGAACTTGGGGTGCCGATGGTACTGCCTATTTCTGGGATGTAACCGACCCAAGCAATATTTCTAAAATTGATTCTGTTCAGGTAGATGCCAGAACCGTAAATGATGTGAAAATTTCGGAAGACGGTAAAATTTGTGTTATCAGCCGAGAAGGAGCTTCAGACCGTAAAAATGGATTGGTAATTATTGATGTTTCTAACCCAAGAGATGTAGAAATCATTTCTAGATTTGACGAAAACATGACTGGTGGTGTGCATAACGTATTCATTTCTGGAGACTATTTATATGCACTTAGCGGAGGTCAGAAATACTATATTATTGATATTAAAGACCCTAAGAACCCACGTGCAGTTTCTAAATTCGAATTAGACACTCCTGGTCATTCGATTCACGATGTTTGGGTTGAAGATGGCATCGCTTATTCTTCAAACTGGGCAGATGGTATACAGCTAGTAGATGTTGGAAACGGTATTGCTGGTGGTTCACCAGAAAACCCAAAGCAATTCGCGAGCTATGCTTATCCTAACAAGGCAAACCACGCCTCATTCCCTTTCCGTAGTCCTTCAACTGGCAAGTTCTATGTGATTGGTGGAGACGAAATATTCCCTTATGGATTAAACACTGGTAAAGGTGGAGTAAACATGGCCGGTGGTTACCTACACGTGGTAGACTTCACAGATTTAGAAAACCCACAAGAGGTGGCAAGGTTTGAAGTACCTTACGCTGGTTCTCATAACTATTGGATTGAAGGCGAAACACTTTACGTAGCCTTCTATAACGGAGGTGTAAGAGTAGTTGACCTAAGTGGTGAGTTAATGGGTGATTTGAGAAAACAAGGCCGTGAAATTGCTTGGATCATTCCAAACGATGCAAACGGATATACAGCCAACGCTCCATTTACTTGGGGTGCTCAACTTCACAAAGGTCATGTATTCTTCTCTGATTGGAACAGCGGATTATGGTCTGCTAAATTAGAGCCAGAAAAGCCAAAGAACACTCCTATTAAAGTAAAGTAAGCATCAACGCAAACGTGGTATAGAACTTTGTACCACGTTTGCATTGATTAACCGACACATCTTAAATCTAAGTAAAAGATGAAAAAAACACTCATAATCGTTTTTTCCTTAATTGCCATTACTGCGCTACAAGCCCAAAACTACTATGTATATGTAGCGGCCGAATCTGAAGATGAGGTGGCTTTGGTGAAATTCGATGGTAAAAAGGCTGAAACCATAAAAAACATTCCTGTGGGCATATGGCCTGCTGAAAACGAGGGGCCTCACGGAATTACAGTTGGCCCAGAAGGTAAATATTGGTACCTCAGTTTAGCGCATGGCAATCCGTTTGGAACACTTTACAAATATGAAACCGGTACCGACAAAGCTGTAGGTTCCGTTACTCTTGGTTTATTTCCAGCCTCCATGCAGGTTTCTGCGGCTACTGGTCTACTCTATTGTGTTAATTTCAACCTACATGGCGATATGGTGCCAAGCACGGTTTCGGTAGTTGATGTGGAAAGCATGACCGAATTGACTCAAATCACGACTGGTGCAATGCCCCACGGCTCAAGACTTACTTCAGACGGCTTAAAACAATATTCCGTAGCCATGATGTCGGGTGAATTATTTGAAATAGATGCCATAAGCTTAAAAATCACCAAAACACTCGATCTGGATGAAGCCTCTAAAATGGCTCCTGAAGACCATAGTATGATGGACCACTCCAAAATGGACATGGGCAAATCTAAAATGGATGAAGAGAAAAAATCCATGGCGGGTATGGACCACAGTCAGATGGATCACTCTAAAATGGATATGGGCGGTATGCCAGCCATGAAACACTCTGCCTTCAAGCCTACTTGGGTAAGTACACACCCTACAAAAAACTTGGTTTATGTAGCCGGAAATGGCGCTGCTGAAGTATTAGAAATCAGTACAGATACATGGAAGACTACACGCAAGTTCATTACCGACAAGGGACCTTATAACATAGATATTTCTCCTGACGGGAAACGTATGGTGGTTTCTTATAAAACGGCAGCCAAAACTGGAGTTTGGGATTTAGAGTCTGGAAAGGAATTGGCGAGATTAGATAACAGCCAAAAAGTAACTCATGGGGTAGCCATTTCATCAGACAGCAAGTTTGCCTTTGTTTCTGTAGAAGGAATTGGTGATGATCCGGGCATGGTGGATGTAATTGATTTAACAACTAACCGCCTGATAGACACCGCATACCTTGGTAAACAAGCCGGAGGTATTGCTTTCTGGAAAATTGAACGATAAAAAAGACTTAAATTTTTTCTCCAATTCGTTTCCAAAATAGAAAGCAAATACTACTTTTGTACTCCGAAATAAAGCTGGTCTATGGTGTAACTGGCAACACGTCTGGTTTTGGTCCAGAAGAGTCTAGGTTCGAGCCCTAGTAGACCAACAAAAAGCTTCACAGAAATGTGGAGCTTTTTTTATGCCTCATATCTTGATAATCAAAAACTTACACAACACCCTTATAATTCGGTGTCACGTGGCGAACTTGCCCTTTTCGTCAACACTTCATTTAAAAATCAAATCAACATTTTTGCTTAAGTTTTTTTTTCTTGGAAAGTTTCCACCTTATTTTCAAGTCTCTTACAAATACTTTTTTTATGGATTTGCAACACACCGAATACAACAATGATTTACTTAAGTAAGATTGTCTACACCTTGGTGAATTCAATAGACCTTATAGGCAAAAAGTCTACTAGCGAACAGTTCTCAGAGAAAAAACTACTTAAACATGCACTACTAGATTTAAGTAAACAGATCTATGCAAATATGCATGCCTTAAATACTCTTATTCCCGATTTTCATGTTAATGGATTCGAGCTAAAACGTATTCCTATTGCTCTTGTATCAAGAGGCGCAATTGTTGATTGCCAAACAGGGCTTTACCTAATCTCTTTCATTAATAGCGATCAGTCACTCAAAAATGAAATTGATGCCATGTCATTAGCATACGCGAAGTTCTTGCATACCTTCCAAAAGGAAAAACTGCAATACCTTGAAAATGACGAAAAACTAATCTCTCAGAAACTAAGACAATGGGAGATATCTTTTAAATCTAACTATGGCCATTTATTTAAAAGTCGAGTAACCGAAAAATGGGACTTTAAAAATGTAAAAGATTTGAGAGTAACCTCCGAAGAGGGGCTAAAAAATGATCTCAATGGAAAAATAACCGAAGCAGTCAAATACAATAGAATAAAAGAATTCTTTAACCGTCAAGATTACACATTTCTTTATACTGGTTTCGGGTATTTCTCACAATATCAACACTACAGTTTTGCAAACAGAAAAATGTTAGAAGACCCCAGTACAAAAGACGAATTTTTTGGCATACTTCTTACATCAATAAGCGCAATATGGATAGCTATGAATCAGTTTTCATCAATTCTAGGAGGTCAAGGCAATGAAGAAGAAATCAAAAGAAATAATGAATTAATCAAGACACTATATAGCTCCATTAAATAATTTTACACTTTTAAAAAGACTGATGCTCAATTTACTTACCTAAATATTTTCATGATTTCTTATTATGCTGAAAATACCTAGTAGTTGAGCAATTGCATACAATCGCTTTATCTCTTTTGAAACTCAGTAAGCGGTTCGATATTTAGACTATTAGTACAACACAAAACCCTTAAGTTAATTCCAAAAGTTTTTTTCCTTCGTTTGCACATTGCTTGCATTCTTACCTAATTCCTCCAAGATCTAACCTCTTCTTCTGGCTTCGGTTGGAAGGACTTCTTAATGCTGGCAAACTCCTTATTAAGTCAAAATAATTTCACTTTTTACAATACAATCCATAAAAGAAGAACTTAACTTTCCATCACTTTTATGAAGCCATTATTTTTTATCACTCTACTTCTTTTCCCATTTTACTCAATAGCGCAAAAGACAGATACTACCGAGACGGTTTCTCTGCTTTTTATAGGTGATATTATGGGGCATTACGCTCAAATAGAATCTGCGCTAGATACCACAACAGGTACTTATAGTTTTGATAGAATGTTCAGTAAAGTGAGCCCATTGATTCAAAAGGCAGATTTTGCTATTGCCAATCTTGAAGTTACTTTGGCAGGCACACCTTATAGTGGCTATCCTCGATTCTCTTCTCCCGATGAACTTGCTGTAGCGGCTAAAAAAAGCGGAATAGATATTCTTCTTACGGCAAATAACCATGCCAGCGACCACAACCTCAAGGGCATTAAGCGCACCATTAATGTGCTAGACTCCATTGAAGTTAGGCATACGGGCACTTTCTTAGACAAAAACCACAAAGACAGCTCAAATCTGATTATCATGGAAAAGGGCTCTATTAAGGTTGGACTATTGAACTATACAGAAAGCACCAATGGAAGAAGAGTACCCAAGCCTGCATTGGTTAACCTCACGGATACCACTGCCATGAAAAGCGATATAGAAGACGCCTTTAGCAAAAAAATCGACAAACTAGTAGTCTTCCTTCACTGGGGCATTGAGTATGATTCAGCGCCCTCTAAAACACAAAGAGAAACAGCTCAATTCTTATTCGAACAGGGTGTTGATATTATCATTGGTGCACACCCGCATGTGATTCAACCCATGGAGTTTATTCAGGCCGCTAATGGTAACAAAGAACGGTTTATCGCCTATTCCTTGGGCAATTTTCTTTCTGACCAACGTATCCGTAAAAGAGACGGAGGCGCTATGGTGGAAATCACCATTTCGAAAGAAAATGGGCTGAGCCAAATCACGGACTATGGTTATCACTTAACATGGGTAAATAAGCCCTTAATCAAAAAGCGAAGAAGCTATGAGGTGTTGATTTGTAAAGAATATGAAGCCAACGACTTTAAAGGACTTACAGAGTACTCAAAAAACAAAATGAAACGCTTTATTAAAGACTCTAGAGCTCTTTTAGACTCCATCAATGTTGAAGTAAAAGAGAAAGTAGTTGTTTCAAACTAATCATAGCCTAAGCTTCATCTTTCCGAAGGCTCTTTCCATATAAATATGTATTCCGCCCTTCAATTTTTTGGTTAAATTCAACACTCAATTATCTGATCAAAACTGATGAAACGCTCTCTATTCCTTTTAATTTTCACCCTTGTTACTTTCCTAAGTCATGGTCAAAAGAAACCCGCTTATGTGATTTATACCGCTACGGGCAAAAAGGTTTCTTACAAGAAAATGTTGAAGACTTTAGACAAGAAGGACATCATCCTATTTGGAGAGCTTCACAACAACGCCATTGCACACTGGATGCAATACGAGGTAACCAATGATTTAAGTGCCTCTAACGATATGATTTTAGGTGCAGAAATGTTTGAGGCAGATAATCAGAAACCACTGAATGACTACTTGGCTGGAAATATTGATGCTAAAGCACTAGACACCTTAGCCAGACTTTGGCCCAACTACAAAACCGATTATGCTCCTTTGATAGATTTGGCGAAGAAGAAACAACTTCCTTTTATTGCTACGAACATTCCTAGAAGGTATGCAAGCATGGTAAACAAAAATGGTTTTGAAATACTTAATACGCTCTCGGCTGAAGAGAAATCTTGGATGGCTCCGCTGCCTATGCCCTTTGATAGCGAACTACCTACTTACAAAAATATTCTGGCCATGATGGCTGGTCATGGTACACCGCAATTGGTGGAAGCGCAGGCCTCTAAAGATGCTACCATGGCGCATTTCATTCTAGAGAACTACCAACCCAACCACACCTTTGTACATTATAATGGCTCATACCATTCAAATCATTACGAAGGAATTCTATGGTACCTAAAAAGAGAAAGAAATGATTTGAAATACGCTACAATCGCTACGGTAATGCAAGACGACTTGGGCAAACTATTGGAAGAAAACAAACTAATGGCTGACTTCATTATTTGTATTGATAGCAATATGACCAACACTTACTAGGTAAATTAAAGTTGCCTTCTGGACAGTCAAGGCCTATAACTCAGTGTAAATGCCATTGTTAATACAGATTTTCTTATAAATTATCGTAACTTTGTGCGAGCGTAATGATGTAAATACCCTTCGAGTAATTCCCCAATCGTACGATTTTCTGATTTTCATCGGTTTTCTGCGAACAAGCCACTTACTAAATGAGTATTTCTTTACCCCCTTGACTGTTTGAGTAGAATAGTTATTGCATCATTTTTAACAAAAACATTGAATGGCTAAATCACAAGAAACATTTAACAAAAAAGAAAAAGAGAAGAAGCGTTTAAAGAAACGTCAGGATAAGCAGCAGAAGAAAGAAGAGCGTCAACAAAACTCTCAAGGCGGTGGACTGGATAATATGATTGCTTATGTGGATGAAGATGGAAACATCACCGACACTCCGCCAGATCCAACAATCAAGAAGAAGAAGATTGATGCCAAAAGCATTGAAATTGGTGTTCCGAAAAGAGAAGATGTAGTTGAAACGGTAAGAACTGGCCGCGTAGAATTCTTCAATGATCAAAAAGGATACGGCTTTATTAAAGAGCTAGAAACACAAGAAAAGTTCTTTGTACACGTAAACGGACTTGTTGATGAGGTTCGTGAAGGCGATAAAGTTTCTTTTGAACTTGAGCGCGGAATGAAAGGCATGAATGCCGTTAACGTTAAGAAGGTGTAATTCCCCATTACGCTTAAAAAGCCCATTCTAAAACATATGATTAAAAATCCTTTGCCCATTTATGGGTGAGGTTTTTAATCGGTTTTAATTGGTGCTAGCCCCTCCCAAAACATAATCAGATAAAAGCAAAAATCCCCAATTAGTTTCTAATTGAGGATTTGCGATATCCGCTTCTAAAGCCAGAACAAGTGAGTAAAAACTCTTAATTCACCGTTGACCCTGGGTTTACTTTTTCATTTGGCTGAATAAGTCTTAGGTTTCCTTCAGCATCTTCGGCCATTAAAATCATTCCTTCCGACACAGTACCCATCATAGGTCTTGGGGCTAAATTTGCTACAATGGTTACCTGCTTTCCAACCATTTCTTCAGGAGAATAATGTTTAGCAATTCCACTTAAGATAGTGCGCTTGTCTACACCAGTATCTACCAAAAACTCAAGTAGCTTATTCGATTTGGCTACTTTTTTAGCTTCTAAAATCGTTCCTACCCTTAAATCCAACTTCATGAAATCATCGAATACAATGGTTTCTTTTAAAGGTGTTAGTTCAATTTCTTTATTTTCCATTTCGTTTTGTTTCTTGGTATTTTCTAATTTTTGAATTTGAGCAGCAATTGTGTCGTCTTCTATTTTTTCAAATAGTAGGGCACCTTGGGTTAAAGGCTGACCTGATTTAATCAAGTCTGGGTTTCCGGCAGCAGCCCAGTTGAGTTGATCCATTTCAAAAATGCTTCTCAATTTTTCCGCAGTAAAAGGAATAAACGGTTCGGCTACAATTGAAATATTAGCCACAATCTGCAAAGCAATATTCAAGATGGTTGCTACCCTAGTTTCGTCTGTCTTAATCAGTTTCCAAGGCTCTGTATCAGCCAAATACTTGTTACCTAAGCGAGCAAGTTCCATCATTTCTGATTGTGCTTCGCGGAAACGATAACGCTCTATGGAAGCGCCAATTTTGTCTGGCATTTGTTTAAGTGCCTCAATGGTCTCGTTGTCGATATCAAAGAGTTCTCCCCTTTCAGGCACCTTCCCTTCAAAGTATTTGTGTGTTAGCACTACTGCTCTATTGACAAAGTTGCCCAAAATGGCAACCAGCTCGCTGTTATTTCGTGCCTGAAAGTCCTTCCAAGTGAAGTCATTATCCTTTGATTCAGGAGCATTGGCACACAACGCATAGCGAAGTACATCTTGCTTACCTGGAAGTTCTTCTAAATATTCATGTAACCAAACGGCCCAATTTCTTGATGTTGAAATCTTATTACCTTCTAAATTTAAGAATTCGTTAGCAGGCACATTATCTGGCAAAATGTAATCGCCATGTGCTTTCAATATTGCTGGGAAAATAATGCAATGGAAAACGATATTGTCCTTACCAATGAAGTGTACCAATTTAGTATCGCCTGATTGCCAGTAAGGCTTCCAGTCCTTACCATTGGCCTCAGCCCACTCTCTGGTGGCCGAGATATAGCCTATAGGTGCATCGAACCAAACGTAAAGCACTTTTCCGTCAGCTCCCTCTACTGGTACTTTAATTCCCCAGTCCAAATCGCGTGTCATGGCACGGGCCTGTAAACCGCCATCAATCCATGATTTGCATTGCCCCCAAACATTCGATTTCCAGTCTTCTTTATGGCCTTCAACAATCCATTCTGTAAGCCACTTTTCGTAATCCTGCAAAGGTAAATACCAGTGCTTTGTTTCTTTCATAACTGGCGTATTGCCACTCAATGTAGACTTTGGATTAATCAAATCCGTTGGGTTGAGCGTAGCTCCGCAGTTCTCACATTGGTCGCCATAAGCTGAAGGGTGTGAGCAACGTGGACAAGTACCTGTAATATATCTGTCGGCTAGAAACTGCTCCGCTTCATCATCGAAATATTGTTCACTTACTCGTTCTTCAAATTTTCCTTCAGTATAAAGTGTTCTGAAAAACTCTTGAGCAGTTTCGTGATGTATTTGATTAGAGGTTCTTGAGTAAATGTCAAAAGAGATTCCTAGCTGATTAAAGCTATCTTTAATCATTCCGTGGTACTTATCTACGATGTCTTGTGGATTAACACCATCCTTACGTGCTCGCATGGTGATGGCCATACCGTGTTCATCTGAACCGCAAATAAAGGCTACATCCGCTCCTTTCGACCTTAAATACCTAGCGTAAATATCGGCTGGCACATAAACTCCAGCCAAATGCCCAATATGAACAGGACCATTGGCATAAGGTAAGGCAGCTGTTACAGTATGTCTTTTGAATTCATTCTTACTCATAGACTGCAAAGATAGTTTTTAGATATTAGAAGGAGGAAATAAGCTCAGAGATTTTGCCAAGTTTGGTTATACATTCCCGCTCTCAAATCTGAGCATAAAAAAAGCACACCCTTTGCAGAGTGTGCTTTGTATTTTAAAAGGCAATTTCGATTAGATCGAGATACCCATAAAGCTCATAAATGCAATACCCATTAAACCAGTAATGAACATTGTAATTCCCAATCCTTTCAAGGCATCAGGAACATTCGAGTATTTCAATTTTTCTCTGATTGCAGCCAAAGCCACAATTGCCAATAAGAACCCTGTTCCTGAACCAAAACCAAAAACAGTGGCTTCGCTCAATGTATAATCTCTTTGTGCCATAAACAACGCTCCACCCAAAATTGAGCAGTTTACTGCGATTAGTGGCAAGAAAATACCTAATGAACCGTAAAGAGAAGGTGAGAATTTCTCGATCATCATTTCTACCAACTGTACCATAGCCGCAATAATGGCAATGAACATGATAAAGCGTAAGAAAGATAAATCGATTGTAGCAAAGCTATCACCCAACCAAGTTAAGGCTCCTTCTTTCAATACGAATTGGTCTAATAGCCAGTTCATTGGTACGGTAATACCCAAAACGAATACTACTGCCAGACCTAAACCCATTGCCGTAGACACCTTTTTTGAAACAGCCAAGAAAGAACACATGCCCAAGAAATAGGCGAAAACCATGTTCTCTATAAAAATCGACTTTATACCTAAGTTAATTAAATCCATGATTGCTCTAATTAATGTTCTACGTAACCTGTTTTAGTTCTTTGTACCCAAATAATAAATCCAAGTACCATAAAAGCTCCTACTGGACTTACCATTAAGCCATTCGTTGCAAGATTGTCCATGCCAATCGCTTCAAAAACTGGGTAGCCAAATACTTTGCCTGATCCCAAAAGTTCTCTAAAGAAAGCTACAGTAAGGATAATCCAAGAGTATCCTAATCCACTGCCCAATCCGTCAAGCATAGAGTCGTAAGGCTTATTTCCTAAAGCGAAAGCTTCAAGACGCCCCATTACTATACAGTTGGTAATGATCAGACCGATAAATACGGAGAGTTCTTTATACATATCGAAAGCATATGCTTTCAACACTTCGTTTACTAAGGTTACCAAAGTTGCTACAACAGCCAACTGTACAATAATCCTTACCCTTGAAGGGATGATATTTCTCATTAGAGAAATAACCAAGTTAGAGAGAATCAATACCATTGTTACAGAAATGGCCATTACCATTGTAGGCTTCATTTGAGTAGTTACTGCCAAGGCAGAACAAATACCCAAAACCTGAATGGTGATTGGGTTATCATCACTCAATGGATCGATTACAAATTTTTTCCTACGCTTTGAAAAAATTGCTTCTTTCTTTACGATTGGTTTTTCTAAAGTTTCAGTACTCATATCCTCTTTGTTTACTGATTATTCATTGACATGGCATCGGCATTCTTAGAATGCTTATTAAAGTATGCCTGATAATATCCTAGGTAATTGCTCAACATTGCGTTTACACCATTTGCAGTAAGGGTAGCACCAGCCAACCCGTCTACTTTGGTAGGCCCCAATTTTGATGGTGGATTTCCTTCACCTTTCACCATAGTAACAAAAACCAATTCTTGGTTTTCAACAATGGATTTGCCTTGGTAGCGCTCTTGAATTTCATCAGTTGTAATTCTAGCTCCTAGTCCTGGAGTTTCTCCTTTATGTGAGAACGTCACTCCTTTAATAGTCTCTAGGTCTTCGTTCAAAGCCACAAAGCCCCAAATTGCATCCCAAAGTCCTGCACCATAAGTAGGCAGAATATAGGCTACTTCGCTTCCATTTTTATATTTGAAAACTGGGTATACTCTTTCTTCAGCTGGTTTTTTGTAATTCTTTTCAATGTTTACATTTTCAGCAACTAAAGGCTCTCCTTTTTCATTGGTAGTCACCAAATTGCCTTCGAAATCAGCCACTTCAGAGTTAATCACTTCTGCATATCGAGCAAGAATTTCTTCTGGTGTCATATCGCCCAATTTGGCTTTCTCAGCTGGTATAGCACCAAGAATCTGCTTCTTGGTATCTAAGTCTTGCGCCTTCTTTTGTGTAGGGCCCAAACCTTGAGAAACTCCTGACAATAAACCTCCTAATACTGCTGTGAGTACTAAAGAGAATACTATGATGTATGTATTAGACTGTCGCACGTGCTAACCTCCTTTTCTTATTTGCTTGAATTACATAGAAATCAATTAACGGAGCAAAAACATTCATTAATAACACCGCCAACATAATACCTTCTGGATAAGCTGGATTTACCACTCTAATCAGCACACTAAGCATACCTATTAGTAAACCGTAAATCCATTTCCCTGTTTCTGTATGGGCTGCCGACACCGGGTCAGTGGCCATAAACACAGCTCCAAAGGCTATACCACCCATTACCAAGTGATAATGCGCTGGCATATCCATAAACGGATTAAGTCCTGCGGCATTAAAAATAGCTCCCATAATAAAGGCACCACCGAATACACTTGCAATAATTTTCCAGCTTCCTACTCCTGTAGCAATTAGAATTATTGCTCCAACCAACACCCATAAAGTAGATGTTTCGCCTATTGAACCAGGAACCATACCCATAAATAGGTTATTGAAACTAAAGCTATCTCCTAAGGCAGAAACTACATTTCCTCCTGCAGTTGAAGAATCGTAAGCTACAGCTAGTGCTGTTGCTCCTGTATATGCATCCACTGGAGTTTTGTCTGCCAATTGCGTCCAAACAGCACCAGAGATTTGTGATGGGTAAGCAAAGTATAAGAATGCTCTAGAGGTCATTGCTACGTTCAGAATGTTCATTCCTGTACCTCCAAAAATCTCTTTTCCTACTAATACACCAAATACGGTTGCCAAAGCAACTTGCCATAATGGAATGGTAGGAGGAACAATTAAAGGTATTAGCATTCCCGTTACCAAAAAGCCTTCGTTGATCGGGTGCTTTCTTACTACTGCAAAAATAGCTTCTATGATACCTCCTGCAGCGTAAGACACCAACACGATTGGCAATACCCAACGGGCGCCAAACAATAGGTTATCTACAGAAAGAAAAGTAGTTGCCTCTCCAACAGCAATGTGGTGTTGATATCCCACATTAAATATTCCGAAGATTAGACAAGGGATCATGGCAATCACCACAGTCATCATCATTCTCTTCAAATCAATCGCGTCCCTCACTTGCACGCCTTTATTTTTGGCAGTGCTAGGCGGTGAAAACATAAACGTTTCGCCAGCTTCAAACAGGTAGTAGAACTTTTCAAGTTTCCCTCCCTTTTCGAACATCGGTTTTTGTTTTTCTAATAGGTTGTGTAAAAACTTCATCCTTATCCGTTTTGTATCAATTCTATACCCTCTCTTACCATGTGCTGAACGTCATGTTTAGAAACATCAACAAATTCACACAAAGCAAGATCTTCCTCAATTACCTCATAAATACCAAGCGCTTCTACATTATCGAAATCTTCCGATAAAATGGCCTTTAGTAAAAATGTTGGGTAAATATCCATTGGAGTTACTTTTTCAAAAGTTCCTGTTTGAACAAAGGCCCTATCTTCACCATTGGTGTTCGAATCAAGTACATATTCCTTGTTCTTACCATTCATGAAAGAGAACAAGCCCCATGCTCTGTGGAAACTCAACACGTTTTTCTTTGGCATAATCCAGCCTAAGAATTCTGAGTGGTCTCCTTCAGGAATCACCGTTATGCTATTTGAATAAAAGCTGAGGTAACCATCTTTCTCGATTTTCTCTCCCGTCAAAACGTTACCAGAAATATATCGAACGTGGTCTTGTTTGGTGTTTCCTTCAACTAGTTTATTGATGGCTCCTCCACTGTAGGTTTTGTAATACTGAGGCGTTTTAACCTCTGAACCACAAACTGCTACCAATCTAGAAGCATCATATTTTCCTTGGCTAAAAAGCTTACCTATTTGGGCAACGCCATACGGTGTCAAAGTCCAAACCACATCTCCCTTATTAATAGGGTCTAAGTGGTGAATTTGAACGCCTACATTACCTGCAGGGTGCGGTCCAGAAAATTTATTGTGCTCTATACCTTCTACACCGGCAAACACTTTGGACACTTCTGCATTCAGGTTATGATTCAAGTGAATTTTACCGTCAGTAAATTTCCTTAAAATATTGATCCCTGTTTTAAAAGCGTCCTCTTCACCTTGAAGGGTAAAGGCTACATCAGCGGCCAATGGATGGGTATCGAAAGCCGAAATATGTATAGCTTTTGGGCTATCATTTTCATTAGCAACAATACCAAATGGTCGTTGAACAATGTTTGGCCACACGCCAGCTTTCAGCATTTGCACTTGAGCTTCTTCTCGGCTCAATCCTGTAATATCTGATGGGCTGTACGATTGAAACGATTCGTATTCGATCGTTTTATCGGCTAGAATTTTGACTTCGAGGATTTTCCTTTTGGCTCCTCTTTTCACTTCGACAATTTCACCACTCACCGGTGAGCAATACATCACGTTCTCCTGCATCTTGTCGAACAAGATTGGAGTTCCAGCTTTAATGTTGTCGCCTTCGTTAACGAGTAACTTAGGACGCTTCATTCCAATAAAGTCGGTGGGTTTAATTGCAAACGTTTCTGGGTGAATGGAATCGGCAATCTTATGCTCTGCCTTTCCCGCCAGATTGATGTCAAAGCCCTTTTTAAGCTTTATAATTTTGGACATACTCTTTTAATTGCGAATCAATAGTTTGATCTAAAGTTGAGGCAAAAGTAAAATTTTTACCGTCAACAAAAAGCCATTTTTTAGCTTTTCGAGGCGCAATTTAGTCCAAAAAAAATGGTAAGAAAAGTATTAGTATAGAATTATGCGACTGGTAGTTTATCAAAAGATTTTTCGATAAAGCTACTTACCTGTTCCATAAGCCACATTGGTGTGGAAGTGGCTCCGCAAATACCTACCTTATCGTCTTCTTTAAACCATGAAAGTTCTATTTCTTCCTCAGACTCAACAAAATAGCTTCTTTCATTTTGTTGCTTGCAAACACTGTAGAGTGCTTTACCATTTGAGCTTTTCTTTCCGCTAACAAAAATTATAACGTCTTGATCTTTTGCGAAATTTTGTAACTGTGGTTCTCTATTTGACACTTGGCGGCAAATACTATCGTTTGCGCTAAAGTCAATTTCCTTAAATTCTCCCTTGGCTTCTTTGATTCTATCTTCAATCATTTGACGAATTCTATAGAAGCCTTTTGTGCTTTTTGTGGTTTGACTATATAAAGTTACCGGACGACTAAAATCGATTTTATCCAAGTCTTTATCTTCCATAATAATGATTGCCTCATTATTTGTTTGCCCAGTAAGGCCAATTACTTCGGCATGGCCTGTTTTTCCGTAAATTACAATCTGACCATTTACATCTTGCATGCGGTCATAGGCCATTTTTACCCGATTCTGAAGTTTGAGCACTACAGGACAAGAAGCATCTACCAATTCAATATTATTATCCATGGCCAGCTGATAGGTTTCTGGCGGCTCACCGTGGGCCCTAATCAGAACTTTGGCATTTTTTATTTCCTTTAAGTCTTCTCTATCAATAATTTTCAGGCCTTTGGCATTTAGTCGGTTTACCTCCATACCATTATGAACTATATCGCCAAGGCAATACAGCTCTCCTTCTTTCATTTCATCTTCTGCCATTTGGATGGCAAACTCCACCCCAAAACAATAGCCTGAATTTTTATCGATTGTGACTTCCATACTTTTAATATCTAGCCTTCTATCTTTTCTTTTGCCAAAGTTAGCACCTTATTTACTTGTTCTTCAAACTCCATATCTGAAGTGTCTATTACAATTGCTTCTGGAACTTGAACCAAAGGGCTTTCTTTTCTGGTGGAGTCTTGCAAATCTCGTTCCCTAAAATTTGTTACAATTTCTTCGAGCGATGCTTTCTCTCCTTTTTCGTCTAATTCGGCTTGTCTTCTTTTCGCTCTGGCCTCATCGCTAGCCTTCATGAATATTTTCAGTTCTGCATCAGGAAAAACCACCGAAGCGATATCTCTCCCATCCATTACAACACCTCTGTTTTTACCCATTTCTTGTTGTTGAGCAACCATGGCTACTCTTACCGCTTTAATGGCTGCCACAGGGCTCACAAATTCTGAAACGTACATTTTCCGAATCTCTTCTTCAACGTATACATTATTTAAGAAAGTTTCGCTTTTACCAGTTTGAGGGTTATGTCTGAAATCTATACTTATAGCATTTAACGCATTAGAAACCTGAGCATCATCTTTAATATCTACTTTATTCTGGAGCATATATAAGGTTACTGCTCTATACATAGCTCCGCTATCTATAAATTTATATGCTAATCGCTTGGCTACTTCTTTTGCAGTGCTGCTTTTTCCACAGCCTGAAAAACCGTCAATGGCTATATTAATCTTCTTCATCAAAAAAATTTCCCAAAGGTAAGAAGTTTAGTGAAGGGGCGTGAAAAATCAAATCAACGATTTAGATAATAGGTTAAGCTTATTTATTCAAACATCCTTTAAGTCTGGCTGGTCTTTCACTGTCAATGAAAATACATCATTCCTTGCATAGTGTCCAACCGAGTCGAAATCGAGCTTACTTTTGATAATCTCATCCATATCTATTTCGGCAGTAAGTATTCCTTCTTCATCCCAAAGCGGCCCAGCTAAAACCTCACCCGTTGGCGCTATGATCACAGAGCCTCCGCTACTCATTATTTCAGGCTGTTGATCTAAATCAGCAATTCCAAGCAAGTCTTTAGGATACATAGATTTGGTTACAAACTGGTTGCAGCCCAGCACAAAACATCTGCCCTCCAAGGCAATATGCTTTAAAGTATGTTGCCAATTTTCACGGCTATCGGCTGTAGGCGCCAAATACAATTGCACTCCTTTTTGATACATGGCCATTCGTGCCAGCGGCATGTAGTTTTCCCAACAAATCAATCCGCCCATTTTACCCAAAGGAGTATTAAAGGTTGAAAGGGTTGAACCATCCCCATCTCCCCAAACAATGCGTTCGGCAGCGGTTGGCTTGAGTTTTCGGTGTTTGTCCATTAACTGACCTTCTGGGCTAAAGTAAAGCATGGTGCAGTACATGGTTCCTGAAACGGTGTCCTTTTCGTTAACCCCTAATACTAAAAATACTTTGGCCTTTTTCGCCATTTCACCTAATTGTTCAGTGGCCTTACTCGGTACTTCTATGGATGAATCCCAATACTTCAACCAAGTTTCTCTGCCTTCGGCACTTCGGCTACCGACTACTGTACCGAAACTTAAGCCACGGGGATAAACGGAAATAAAGGCTTCGGGAAATAACACCAACTGAGCTCCTTTGCTAGCTGCCTCTGTTACCAAATGAGCCGTTTTTGCCAAGGTTTTCTCTAAGTCAAATAGAATGGGGGCAGCTTGTACTACTGCTACAATATACTTTTTAGACATGGGTGAATTTAGAAAAATCTAATGGAATTAAACTTGGAACTAAGCTCTTTACTTCGTCCTTGTGCGTCTTTTGAGTTTGTTAATTCTATCTATGTAATACGCTTTAAGTTCTTTTACAAAGGTCATCGGATTGGGATAACTTGTAAGCACCTTATATGTATATCTCGCTTTAATCAGTTCGATTTCATTCAACAACCTTTCCTTCTCTCTTTTTAGGTATTCACTGTTGCTACTTTTCTTTTGGAGTTCTTTCGGTTTGTCTACAAACTTAAGCATTGCATTACCGCTAAAAATATGAGCATGATAATCTTCCAATAGACCTAAATCACCTGACTTATAGATTTCAATTAGCTTGGTGGTTACTTCAGTGGCCAAATCACTTTGTTCCTCATTCATGTTAAACTTGTCTGGATGAACATGAAGCATTGCTTCTCTATAAAGACGTTTCCTCTCCTTCTCATTTGCATCGGAACTCTTTTTAGAAATCCTTTCTGGAACAACCTTCAAAGCAACTGGCGGCTGATAATTCTTACCTCTCTGTTTTTGAGCAAGTCGCTTTTCTTTTTTGGTTTGCTTCTGCTCCTTGTATAGAATGGTCAGCTCTTGAACTTCTATTAGCTCATCTGCTAATTGCGACCTCAACGCAGATTCGAAAGTAGAAACGCTTTGCTCCAACTCAACCAGTTGGCCTGCCAAGGCTTTAACCTCTGCCTGTAATAGCAGTTCATTTTGGCTAAGAATATTGATTGGGTGATTTTGCTCTGACATTAGATAATTTCAAAAGCCAAAGTTGAGAAAGTATCTACAAATAGCCCAATTCATTTATTCCAACCTATTCGTTCTGATTTTAAATAAAGCGAACAATAATTACAGTAAATCATTAGATTAGTGAATCTATTTTATGTATCACCATTAAAAATTAAATCATGCACTTATTAGGTATGCCTGGAGGGATGGAAATGTTATTGCTTTTATTCGTTTTAATACCCGTAGTTTTATGGATAACAGCTTTAGTGGACTGCCTTAAAAGTAATTTTGCTGGCGACAGTAAAATCATTTGGGTTTTGGTTATTATATTTCTTCCAGTTCTAGGGTCTATTCTGTATTTCCTGATAGGAAGAAATCAAAAAATCGCCTGACATTCAAAACTAATTCAATGCTTCACTTGAGAACAATGGCTGAGAATGATTGGCCGAAGGTTGTAGAAATCTATGCGCAAGGCATTGCCACTGGTCAGGCCACTTTCGAAACAGAAACTCCAAGCTGGGAAAAGTGGGATAGCTCACATCTACAAGCCTGTCGATTTGTAGCAGAAAGAGAAGGAGAAGTTGTAGGCTGGGCAGCCCTAAGCCCAGTGTCTAGCCGCTGTGTTTACGGAGGTGTAGCCGAAGTAAGTGTATATGTTTCTACCACGCAGCTTGGTCAAAAAATAGGCACGCAATTACTGAAACAACTCATTTTAACCAGCGAATCCGAAGGCTTCTGGACACTTCAAGCTGGTGTTTTTAGAGAAAACACTGGTAGTATTAGGCTCCATACCGCCTTAGGTTTTAGAGAAATTGGTTATCGAGAAAAAATAGGACAGATGAATGGTATTTGGAGAGATACCGTTTTGCTTGAAAGAAGAAGCCAAGTAACAGGGCAGTAAAGGTTAGATTATACCTTATTATACTGCATTCTAACCCTTCACATCATTCGCATTGGTCGGAAAATTAAATCCCTATATTTTTCGCGATTAAACAACCACATCAAAGCTGAATTCTATGAAAACCATTGTAAAACTGACTTTGGTAGTTTTGCTCTTTGCAACAACTGCGCTTACAAGTTTTGCCCAAACCGATCCAGCAAAATCGGACACAAGTAAAACAGACAAAAAAAAGAAAAAAGACTTACCTCTTGAACCGGGTAGAACCTTTAACTTCGACCTCACGGAAGGTTCTTGGATTGCCCTTGATGTAAGCCCTGATGGAAAAACCATTGTATTTGATTTTCTAGGCGACCTTTATACCATACCAATATCTGGAGGCAATGCTACCCAAATTACCAAGGGCATGCAGTTTGACAGCCAACCTAGATTTAGCCCTGATGGCAACAAAGTGATTTTCATATCAGATGAATCTGGTGGAGAGAACGTATGGACCTATGACTTTACCACTAAAGAAAAGAATCAAGTTACCAAAGGAAACTCCAATGCTTATCAGTCGCCAGAATGGACACCTGATGGAAAATACATGATCGCCTCAAAAGGTGGCGGATCGCATAAACTTTGGTTATACCATGTGGAAGGCGGTTCTGGAACAGCCTTGGTGAACGAGCCTGGTAGCATGAGAATGGTAGAAGGCGCATTCGGAAAAGACGACCGATACATTTGGTTTTCAAGAAGAACAGGTTCTTCTCAATACAATGCAAGCATGCCACAGTACCAAATGGCTACTTATGATCGTGAAACAGGAGAAATCACTGCGCAGTCATCCCGATACGGATCATCATTCCGTCCTACCCCTTCTAGCGATGGAAAGTGGTTAATTTATGCCACGCGCCACGATGCAGAAACTGGCTTAATTTTAAGGGACCTTGCCACGGGAGACGAAAGTTGGTTGGCCTACCCTATTCAACATGACGACCAAGAGTCTCGTGCTTCAAGAGATGTTTTACCTGGGTTTTCGTGGACGCCAGACAACAAAAGCATCGTAATTTCTTATGACGGAAAAATGTGGAAGATTAATGTAGCCACTAAAAAAGCACAAGAGATTCCTTTCAGAGTAAAATCGAGCATAGAGTTAGGCCCAGAGTTAGACTTTGATTATCCAATTTCAGATTCAGAAGAGTTTGTAGCTACTCAAATTAGAGATGTAGCGCCTTCCCCTAACGGGAAGCAAATGGCATTCACTGCACTTGACGAGCTTTATATCATGGACTTACCGAATGGAACCCCGCGAAAGCTAGTAACCTTAAATGAATCTCAGGCAGAGCCTGCTTGGTCTCCTGATGGAGAATGGATTGCCTTTGTTAGTTGGAAAGCCGAAGGCGGAAAAGTATATAAAGTCCGCCCTAATGGTCAAAACTTAACTCAACTGAACAAAGACAATTCGGTTTATCAAAACCCTGTTTGGTCAAACGATGGAAGCAAAATCGTATTGATTAAAGGTTTGGCACAGGATTTTAGAGAAGCCCTGCAACGAACGGCCTTCAGAGGCACTAGCGATATTGTATGGATTGCAGCCAATGGTTCAATAGATAATTTCATCACCTATTCCAATGGCCGTGGCAACCCACACTTTGTTAAAAACTCTGATCGAATCTACCTTTCGAGCGGAAGAGGTTTATCGTCTATTCGATGGGATGGTACTGATGAAAAATTTCATGTGCGCGTTAGAGGAAAAGCCCCTGCTGGTTCGAGTAATGCTCCGAATGCATCATGGATAAAAATGGCACCAGAAGGTGATCAAGCTTTGGCCGAAGTTGTAAATGATTTATTCGTGGTTACTGTTCCACAAGTAAGTGGTGATGCACCTACCATTTCGGTTTCAAACCCAGCAAACGCGGCCTTTCCATCTCGTCAACTTACAGACATCGGAGGCCAGTTTCCTGCTTGGAATGCAGATGGAACCAAAGTACACTGGGCAGTAGGAAATGCTCATGTAGTGTATGATTTATCAGCCGCTAAAGCCGTTGATGAAGCAAATAAAACAGAAGAAGATAAGGAGAAGAAAAAAGAATACGAACCAACTGAAAATCGTATCACTGTAAACATCAAAAGAGATACTCCCCAAGGTTCTATACTTTTAAAGAATGCCAGAATCATTACCATGAAGGGTGATGAAGTGATCGAAAAAGGTGACATCCTTATTGAAAACAACCGCATTAAACAAGTAGGTACCAACCTCACTGCAGGAAGAAGAACTACTGTAATGGACATGACAGGCAAAACGATTGTCCCAGGTTTTGTAGACACTCATTCTCATTTCCGCCATCCAGTAAATCTTCATAGAGGAGAGTTCTGGCCTTACTTAACCAATTTAGCTTTTGGTGTCATCACTACCCGCGACCCGCAAACCGCAACCACAGATGTGCTCACTTATGGTGATTTGGTGGATGCTGGCAAACTCATTGGGCCAAGAATTTACTCTACTGGCCCTGGTATTTTTGGTAGCGAAAACATCAGTAGCTTAGAACATGCTCAAAAGGTAATGAAACGCTACAGTGCTTACTACAATACCAAAACCATTAAGATGTATGGTGCAGGAAATAGACAGCAAAAGCAGTGGATCATTCAGGCGGCAAAAGAGCAGAACATTATGCCAACTACAGAAGGCGGATTGGATTTCAAAGCCAACCTTACTCAAGTGATTGATGGATACCCAGGACATGAGCATACCTTCCCTATTTTCCCACTATATAAAGATGTAATTGATTTGGTTTCGTTTTCAAGAACGGTTTACACGCCAACATTGCTAGTAGCTTACGGTGGCCCATGGGCTGAAAACTATTTTTATGCTACTGAAAACCCTCATGCCGACCCAAAACTAAATCGTTTTATGCCGCATGAGAATCTTGATTCAAGAACCAGACGAAGAAATGATGGCTGGTTTATGGAAGAAGAACATGTGTTTGAAGACCATGCTATTTTCGTGAAAGACCTGGTAGAAGCTGGCGGAAGAGCAGGTGTAGGAAGCCATGGTCAATTACAAGGACTTGGCTACCACTGGGAGCTTTGGTCTATGCAGTCGGGAGGACTGAGTGAACTGAACACGCTTAAAGTAGCCACCATTTTAGGAGCCGAAGCCATTGGTTTAGATACCGACCTAGGTTCTATTGAATCGGGTAAACTAGCTGATTTGGTGATACTAAACACCAATCCTTTAGACAACATTAAGAACTCTAAAGACATCAGCCATGTAATGAAAAATGGCCGACTGTATGATGGAAATACACTTGATGAACTTCACCCAACTAAAAAGCCACTTCCTAAAATGTGGTGGATGGATGTAACTCCAAAAGACTTACCAGGAGTGAAAAAATAGATTATACCAGAACAACTTAAATAGCCATGGCAGAAATGTTATGGCTATTTTTTTATCAATAATAATCAATGAGTAGTTCAGCAATCTATCTTATTTCGCATGGGTGAATCGTATGAATTTTAACGATATTGCCTTTTTCAATTCTCTATGCACATCACTGTGAACAGGTCTTTAATAGTTTTGATGTTAAGTTTATTTCAGGTTATGAGTGCTTATGCTCAATCCGAGGGTGTTTCTGACTCCCTAGTTTCAAAACAACCATTGAAGGAAAAAATCTCGCTGAAACTAGAGACTTTAAATTCAGCCGAGTGGTTTAAAGTCAACGGAAACCCCGGCTCTGACCTTAGACCCAACAGTAGCATTATTAACTCAATTGGTTTCAACTACCGCTTTGCTTCCTTAAGCTATCAGTTTCTCATAAACCAACTTCCTAGCAATTCAGATAATGACATAAAGGGCGAGACAAAAACCAACGGATTAAGCTTCGTTTTCAGCCCAGGACAATGGACTTCAGATTTTTCATGGGTAAAAACAAAAGGGTACTATCTCAAAAACACTGATGATTACATTTCATCTTGGGAAAAAGGAGATCCTTACCTCCAATTTCCTGACTTAAAAACAAAAATATTAAGATTGAGAATGGGCCGAATTTTGAATTCTGATTACTCCCTTAATGCAGTCACCCTTCAAACAGAAAAGCAATTGCGAAGCGCTGGAAGCTTTCTGCCTAACCTTAGATTAACCCACTATTCATTTGATGATGAAACACCCTTAACAGGAACAAACTCAAGCCAAAAATCCACTCAGCTTGAAGCCATTGCCTCCATAGGTTATATCCACACTTTTTTATTGAGTAAGCAAATTTACCTGAGTATAGACGCTAGGCCGGGCATTGGCTATTTAAATACAAACCTACTTACCCGACTACCAACAGAGGAAATCAAAACAAGACAGAGCAGCTTCGTTACTGGTTTTAATTCCGATGTACAGTTAGATTATAATGGCAATAAATATTTTGCCGGCTTACGTGGTTCTTATTCTCATTTCGATCATAGACAAGGAGAAAATACGGCTGCAAAAATTACCAATGATAGATCTACATGGAAATTTTACATTGGTATTAGAATAAAAGCACCAGAAAAACTCAAGAATGAGTTTGATAAGGTTGAGTCCAAACTTCTCAGTTTAGTGCCCAAGAAAAAACAACATAATTGATTTAATGTTTCCTGAATACCACTCCTTGCTCATCCGCTACTCAGTATGTAATGTGTCGGCTGGGTTGTTCAATGCTGCTCTAATACTGTGATAAGAAACCGTTGTTAAGGCAATTAGAATAGAACCAAGCCCTACATATATAAAGGTGAGCCAGTTGATACCAATAGCGTATGCAAAATTCTGCAACCATTCATTCATGGCCAAATAAGCAATTGGTACGGCAATTAAATTGGCCAGAAGAATAAGCTTCACAAAGTCTTTTGAGAGCAACTGAACAATACCAATGGTAGAAGCACCAAGGACTTTGCGAACCCCAATTTCCTTTGTACGCTGAGTAGCCAAAAATGCTGCAAGCCCAAATGCACCAAGGCATGCAATAATAATAGTGAGCACAGAAAAAGAGGTAAACACTTTTCCGCTACGTTTTTCTGCCTGATACAAAGCACCAAACTCTTCATTCACAAAACGGTAAGCCAAAGGTCGATCGGGAATAAACTCCTTCCATTCAGCATCCATAAAATCAAGGGTTGATTTTATATTGGTCGCGTTAACTTTAACTACCATCAAATTTGAAGCTCTGGCGTTCAAACTATTAGCAAATACCGCCAGTGGCCCAATTTCTTGATGAAGCGATTCGAAATGAAAATCTTTAACTACACCTATTACATTATAGATGGGGCCATTGATGGGTTGCAGCTGTTTACCAATTGGGTTATTCCATTTAAAAATCCTGGCCGCTGCCTCATTAATAATTACAGCAGAAGAG
>Ga0207884_1000437_pt1 | contig 25828 bp, 20 predicted proteins | sample MalvirmetaMSP144_FD_184236 | JGI IMG/M metagenome (GOLD analysis project Ga0207884, IMG submission 184236) | Marine viral communities from the Deep Pacific Ocean - MSP-144 (SPAdes) | ecosystem: Environmental > Aquatic > Marine > Oceanic | place: Pacific Ocean | collected 2011-07-08 | reverse complement strand
GCTGCCGGAAGAAAAAGTAGAAGCCATTAAGAAACTCAAAGAACAAGAATCTAAAGTGGCAATGATAGGCGATGGTGTAAATGATGCCCCGGCCATGGCCAACAGCACAGTGGGCATTGCCATGGGAGCTGCGGGTAGTGATGTAGCCTTGGAAACGGCTGATATTGCCCTGATGGCTGACAAGCTCGAAACATTGCCTTTTGCGATTGGCTTAAGTAGAAAGGCCAAAAGTATCATTAAACAAAACCTTTGGGTGAGCTTAGGAATAGTCGCCATCCTCATTCCATCTACAATTTTAGGACTGGCCAATATCGGCATTGCGGTATTAATCCATGAAGGGTCTACCTTGGTTGTTGTTTTTAATGCGTTGAGATTATTGGCTTATAAAGAATAAAAAAATTGAAAAAAAGCACATTCATAATCAGCAGGATGGACTGCCCTTCAGAGGAGCAGATGATCCGCATGAAGCTGGAAGGCTTTAGTCAAGTAAAGCAGTTAGGTTTTGATATCCCAAATCGAAAACTGGAAGTATATCATACAGAAGAAATCTTGCCTGTGCATCAGGCTATTTCCGAATTGGGGTTAAGCGATAAGTTGAGAAAAACAGAAGAAACCGAGCTACCATTGGCCTCAGATGAATCACAGCAACGAAAAATACTCTGGTGGGTGCTGGGGATTAACTTCGGCTTTTTTATAGTGGAGATGACTACTGGATGGATTTCTCGATCTATGGGACTGGTGGCAGACTCACTGGATATGCTGGCAGACTCCATTGTCTATGGGCTCAGCTTATTTGCAGTTGGTGCAGCTATTTCACGAAAGAAAAAGGTAGCTAAAATGAGTGGCTATTTCCAAATGGGGCTTGCGTTACTGGGCTTTACTGAAGTGCTTCGTAGGTTTTTCTCTGAAGGTGAAACACCACTGTTTCAATGGATGGTCATAATCTCAATACTGGCCCTCATTGGAAACTTGGTCTCCCTCTGGCTGATTAACAAAGCCAAGAGTGAGGAAGCCCACATGCAGGCCAGTGCCATCTTTACCTCCAATGACATCATCGTTAATGGAGGAGTGATTCTGGCTGGGGTATTGGTTTATTTTCTGGATAGCAAATGGCCGGATCTGGCGATTGGAGGCATTGTTTTCGCCTTTGTGATGCGAGGGGCAATTAGGATATTGAAATTGGCGAGGTAAAAAAGTAGGTGTATCGGAAGAAAAAGTCAAAATCCCCCTTGAGTCCCCATTTTAATTTTTATCCTTATTAAGGCCGAATCGTTTAACATTTTTTAAAATCACCTTTGCTCCGTATATTTGATACAATGATCAATACCCTGCATAGAAAAAAGTTTGGCCTGAGCTACTCCCTGATGTTTACCATCTTGGGTGTTTTCTTGTTGAGCCTATTCTGTGAAATTGGAATTGAACCCACCTCTCTTAAAGTAAGCGCTTCAACTCATCATTCTGATGATCATAGCCATGATGACGGGGGACATTCTGGAAACCATAGCCATGAGACACCTGAGGATGATAACTGTTGTGATGATATAACATCGCAATTTTTTTCTCAATTAATTAAAGAGAAAGTACCTAGTTATACTTTGCAATCAGTAACCAAGGTGTTGTTAGTCCATACGCCTATTCCCTTTACAGAGCACGAACTTGAAAGGGGTTTTAGCCAATTAAGATATTATCATAATTTACCCCCTCCATTTCAGGATCGTAGTAAACAGATCTTGTTTCAAACTTTTCTTATTTAAATACCCTTACGGCATTGTCAAGGATAGGCCAGTTTGGCTTTATTAGATATTGCCCATATCTGCTATACTCTTTGGTCTAACTTCAGACCATCTGATCACTCAATTCTATGATGATTTTCAGAAAATAGAGTCACAATACTTTACATGTAAAATTTAGAAACGCAGCACCCAGAAGACGGGTGGCATGCGCAATTAACTTGATTCGAAACGCTGTTTTCCGAAGTGAGAATGAGCAAGATAGAATCATCAGATATCAAACATTAGTAACCACTAAAAACAAAACCATGAGAACGAAATTATCCATATTCATCGCTCTATTATTAATAGGAGCTGTATCTGTTAACGCACAAAGTAATAACGATACAAAAGCTGCAGAACAAGTAATGAAAGCCTATAAAGATGGAGTTGAAAGCTTGAGCACTAAAGGCTTGACAAATCTTTTCACCAAGGATTCCGAAGTATTTGAATCGGGTGGAGTAGAAGGCACATTTGAGCATTACTTAGAGCACCATTTAGGGCCAGAGCTAGTCAATTTTAAATCTTTCAAATACTCTGATTATAAAATTGAAACGAAGTTGGACTTGCCATATGCTTTTACCACTGAAACCTACATCTATACCATAGTATTACCAGAAGGTGACAGAACGATCAAAAAATCGGGCATAGCTACCTCTGTGTTGAAGAAGGAAAATGGGGAGTGGAAGATCATGAAAACCCACACTTCATCTCGAAATATCAGATAATCTAAAATTGTAGACAATGGATATTCTACCAGACTGGGCACCTAACATACATCCCATGATCATTCACTTTCCAATTGTACTTTGGTTGGTGGCTGTATTCTTCGACTTGTTCTTTCTTATTAAACCGAATGAGTGGTTAAGAAAAACAACAATGATCATGTATGTATTGGGGGCGTTGGCAGCTTTTGCCGCATACCTCAGTGGGGATCAAGCCATCGATATGGTTTCGGTACCTATGCAAGGAGAGGTTAGTGCAGGCAAGCATTCCGACTGGGGGCATTACACCCTCTACTATTTCGCGACTTACGCAGCTATTCGCATACTGTTATTCTGGAAGAACTGGGATAAGAAAAAGTGGGTGGTTATCCTCATGTTTCTGCTTGGGGCAACTGGCGTGGGTTTAGTTGCGAAGACTGCCGATATGGGCGGTAAGTTAGTCTACAAGTACGGAGTGGGCACAAAAAAGTAAATTTTCACAACGAGATTTTAAGAAAAACACAATGAAAAAATTATCAATATTATTATATGTCATGCTTTTTATGGTAGGCTCAATTGCTCTTACTTCCTGTTCGGGAGAAAAGAAAACCGAGAAAGCTGAATCGGCAGAGCATGAAGGTGCTGAAGAACACGAGCATGCAGAAGCTGCCGAGAGTCAGGGGCATGAAGAAGGTGGTGAAGAGCACAATATGGCGGATATGGGAGAGGAAGCAGAAAGCCATGAGCATAACGAAGAGGCAGGTGCTCAAGATGGGTCTACCATGTGGACTCCCAAGGGAGATGCCGCTAAGCTTATGTCATCCGACTTCCATTACATTACCGGGGCAACCTCAAACATTGCTCCTAAACTCACTAAAAACGGAAGTGACAATGTGCTTGAACTTACAGCTGATGGCACAACAACAGCCTTTGTTTTTCATAAATCCTATGGAAATATAGGCATGATTGCCTCCTTGGACGCGAGTGCGTTTAAAGGCACTGTAAGATTGATTCACCATGCGCAAAATACTGACAACTATGAGTTTGTGGCCATTAATGGCAACCATATGAAGCTTGGTAGAATTGTAAATGGCAAAGAAACGATTTTCAACGAAAGCGATTTCGATAGTGCTTCAGGGTGGCTTAACCTTAGGGTTTCCGCTGCAGGAACTCATTTCAAAGGTTATATCAACGATAAGACCATAACTCATGGTCATGGTGATAAAATGAAAAATGGCTTTGTAGGGGTGATGCTAGAGGGTACTGGTACTCTGCTACTCAAATCGATAGAGCTTGCAGAACTCGAAGACGAGTAATTTACTTAGGTCGAAAGGTGAGGTTACGAAAGTAATCTTGCCTTTTGATATTGAGCTCATTAATAACAATTATTCGATCGCTACTGTTGCTATTAACAGTAGTAAGTGAAAAAATGAATCAGCATACCTTTATCTTATATCATATGAAACGTCATATCTATCTCTATATCATCGCATTTATGTTCGCGGGCTTTACGTCTGCCCATGCTCAAACAGATACCGCTACCTATCAACTAACCATTCAAAAAGAGATGGTAAATAAGGCAGGAAAGGAAGTAATGGGGATGACAGTCAACGGTGGTATTCCTGGGCCAACCCTTACGTTTACTGAGGGCGGCTACGCGGTTATTTATGTAAAAAACGAAATGGATGTTGAGACTTCCATCCATTGGCATGGTTTGCTATTGCCCAACTTTTATGACGGAGTTCCTTATTTAACTACTCCGCCCATTGAACCAGGTCATACGCAGAAATACGAATTCCCACTTCGTCAATCAGGTACATATTGGTACCATTCGCATACCATGCTGCAAGAGCAGACGGGTGTATATGGATCTATCGTGATTCAGCCCAAAGAGAAAACATTAGAATATGACAAGGAACTGGTGGTTGTATTGTCGGATTGGACCAATGAAAAGCCGAATAATGTTCTGCGCTTTTTAAGAGGTGGAACAGAATGGTACAACATTAAGAAGGGAACAGCCACACCGCTCAATCAGGTGATTGCCCGTGGTGGTTTGGGAGCACAAATGAATTTCTGGAGACAGCGCATGGAAGGTGCTGATATTGCGGATATTTATTACCCTGCGTTCCTTACCAATGGTGGCGAAGTGCAGGAATACCCCGATTTTAATCCTGGTGAAAAAGTAAGACTAAGAGTAATTAATGGGGCCGCCTCTACTTCTTTTTGGATGACATTTGGTGGTGAAGACCCTATTTTGGTTTCAGCGGATGGCTTGGATGTAGTGCCTGTTGTACACAATAAGACTTTTATTGGTGTAGCCGAAACCTATGATTTTATAGTGACCATCCCTCAAAGTGGTAAAATGGAATTTAGGTCTACTGCGCAAGATGGCTCTGGCCAAACTTCAGCGTTTTTAGGAAAAGGTAGTGTAGTTTCAGCACCTGATGTTCCAAAGCCTGATAAAATTGGGATGATGATGCAAATGGCTAAAATGGACATGAAAATGGGTGCGCCTGCGCTTAAGTTCAACCCTAAAAAAGATGAGCCCTATAAAATGATGGAGAAGTGGGGAATGAAAATGAAAGGCGATATGGAAGGTATGGCCGATATGAGTAAAATGGATGACATGAAGGAAATGCAGCATGGTGAACATAGCACTCCTCCAAAAAAAGAAATGGGGGCTATGGACATGGGCAAAGATACAGCTATGGCAAATCACAACATGGCCGACATGAACATGTCGGGAGCAGAAGATATGAAAATGGAAGGTATGCAAGGCATGTCCATGTTTTCGGAATACAATTATGATTACCTGAGATCTCCAGAAAAAACGAATTACTCAAAGGATCTTCCAGTAAAGGAAGTACTCCTCAATCTTACAGGGAATATGCAAAGGTACATCTGGAGCATGAATGGTATTCCATTATCAGAAACAGACAAGATCAAGATCAATAGTGGGGAGGTGACTAGAATGACATTTAATAACCTCACCATGATGCATCACCCGATGCATTTGCATGGTCATTTCTTTAGGGTAATTAATGAAAATGGTGAATATTCTCCATTAAAGCACACTGTAAACGTGCCGCCAATGCAAAAAATCACCATTGAATTTTATGGTAGTGAAGAGACAGGGGATTGGTTTTTCCATTGTCATATTTTATATCATATGATGTCCGGAATGGCACGTATTGTAAGTTACGATACACCACGCGACCCAAGATTGGATGAATACCCTGTGTCAAAGATAATCGAAGAGACTAATCATTATTACTCCTTCAATATGTTGGATGTGGCCTCTCACATGTCAACATTGAACTTAATGACGGCCAATATTCGAAATCAATTTAACCTAACAGCTGAGTTTGGTTGGAACAGTAATTTGGAAGCTGAATTTACCTATGAGCGATACCTTTATGATTACCTCACCGTATTTGCTGGGGTGAATATAGAAAACTCTGTACCTGAAAGTTTGGATGAAATGAGTACAACAGCGGTGGCTGGTATTCGGTTTTTAACACCCTATTTGTTTAGTCTAGATGCACGGATAGATAATGAACTGAGACCAAGAATAAGCTTAGGCAGGTCGATCATGGTCTTTCCAAAAGTTTCCGTATTTGGTTACTATGAATACCAAGCCGACTTAGGTTTTGTGAACGATTTCCAAGGGAACACAAATTATTCAGACGAAGTAGTTTGGAGCGCGGGGGCAGAGTATATCCTCTCTAGAAATTTCTCTATTATGGGTAGTTATGATAATCGTTTTGGAGCTGGGGGAGGCTTGTCAGTAAGATTTTAGAGCAAATAGGAATGGATCAATACAAAAAAAATAGCTTATCCTTGACTGGAGCGGTCGCATTAGGCACGGGCGTGATGATTGGGGCTGGTATATTTGCTTTGTTAGGCCAAGTAGCAGAGCTATCGGGAGCCTTATTTCCGATAGCCTTTATTGTAGGCGCAATAATTTCTGGTTTCAGTGCTTACTCTTATATAAAAGTATCGAATAAATATCCTTCGGCAGGTGGAATTGCGATGATTCTGAAAAAGGCATACGGTAAAACAACCGTAACTGCTACTGCCTCTTTACTTATGGCATTTTCAATGATCATTAATGAAAGTCTTGTTGCTAGAACATTTGGTACTTACACCTTACAATTTTTTGATGTTGAAAATACAACACTTCTAGTACCAATACTTGCAGTTGTGTTGATAGTCATTGCCTTTTTGGTCAATATTTCAGGCAATAATTTTATTGGAAAGTCTTCGCTTGCAATGGCAATCCTAAAGATTGGTGGAATAGTCATTTTTGCCCTTGGGGGGCTTTGGGCTACAGGGTTTTCTTTGGATGAAGCAATGCCAACGCAGCAAGCAGAAGACTACTCAATCACTAGTTACTTAGGGGCTTTGGCACTTTCCATTCTCGCTTTCAAAGGATTTACGACAATTACCAATAGCGGAGGAGAAATAACGAATCCAAATAAAAATGTAGGGAGAGCTATTATCATTTCGTTGGCAATCTGTTTGGTCATATATATACTTGTTGCACTCGCAGTTTCAGTCAACTTAACCATCCCTGAAATAATAGAAGCAAAGGATTATGCACTAACTGAAGCCTCGCGCCCCTCATTTGGTAAATACGGAGTGTGGTTTACTGTTGGTATCGCAATTATAGCCACCGTTTCGGGTATCATTGCCAGTATTTTCGCAGTTTCAAGAATGACAGCAATGCTGACAGATATGAAATTGATTCCACATAATCATTTTGGAATGCCTGGGGGAATCCAGAAGCATATGCTTGTTTATATTGCTGTAATCGCTATAGTCCTAGCAGTGTTTTTTGACCTCAGTAGGATAGCGAGTTTAGGAGCCATTTTCTACCTAACAATGGATATTATTATTCAGTGGGGAGTACTAAAATTTCTACGAGAGGAGGTGAATGCCAAAGCTCCAATAGTCATTACTGCAATTATACTAGATAGTGTCGTACTCGGAGCTTTCCTGTGGCTAAAAGCAACATCAGACCCATTAATTATTTATGTGGCCCTTATTTCAATGGTCTTAATATTCATTGGAGAAAAATGGTTTTTGAAGGTGAAAAATATTGAAGCTTAATCATGAAGCAATCTCTCCATATCAAAAACATGGTTTGCCCCCGCTGCATACTTGTAGTCAGGCAGATTTTTGACGACTTAGAAATAGGGTTTCGCCAGATCAATTTGGGTGAAGTTGAACTTAATCAATCTCTTTCCGATGAAACCAAAACTGAATTGTTAAAACGCCTCCAAGAAGTGGGCTTCTCCTTGATTGATGACCGCAGAAGCAGAATGATTGATAAAATCAAACAGTTGGTCATTGATCAAGTACATCACCCATCAGAGGAGGGGCAGGTCAAATGGGCAGACTTAATACCCGAAAAACTCCATTATGATTACAAGTACCTCAGTACATTATTTTCTTCAGTGGAGGGTATCACTCTGGAGCAATATATTATTCGGCAGAAAATTGAGAGAGTAAAGGAATTGATGGTCTATGATGAGCTAACCCTAAGTCAAATTGCTGATCAGTTGGGGTATAGCAGTGTTGCGCATTTGAGTGCACAGTTTAAAAAGGTTATAGGTATGAATCCCTCTCAATTTAAAACAGCCTTTAGCCACACTAGAAAGGGTCTGGACGATATTGATTAGCTCCGATGTTTTCAGAGCACTGTATAATTTATTCAGCGTATTCTGTAATAAGGGTTTACAACGGAGTTCGGATTTTTGTTAAAGATTTATACCCATAAAATAAAAGATTGAAGCCATGAAACATACCTATCAAGTTTCCGGAATGACCTGCAATGGTTGTAGAAGTCATGTAGAGCAAACCCTCAAAGAAGTGCGGGGTATTTCTGATGTTTCTGTTGATTTAGGAAAAGGAGAAGCCACGGTACATATGGAGCAACATGTGCCTATTGAGACACTCAAAGAAGCACTCAAAAATGACGGAGGTCGTTACGATATCCATCTTCCTGGGACTCATGAAAACCACCCTCAACCAATGCCTAAAATTAAAAAACAAGATAAAGGAGGCGCTGGAAAGTATTATTGTCCTATGCTCTGTGAGGGAGATAAAAAATACGATAAACCAGGTGATTGCCCTAAATGTGGGATGGATTTGGAAAAGGAGTCATCAGGATCAAATACGGTTGAATATACTTGTCCAATGCATCCAGAAGTTGTTCAAAATGGCCCAGGGATCTGCCCTAAATGTGGGATGGACTTAGAGCCTAAGAAAACCACGAACAATGAAGGTTCAGAAGAACAGAAGGCGTATAAAACCATGCTTAACAAGTTCTGGGTTTCCGTGGTATTTACCCTGCCAGTACTATTTATTGCTATGAGTGAAATGATTGGTGTTTCCCTTTCAAACATTGCCAGCAATGAAATGTGGGGGTGGATTCAGTTTGCACTTAGCACCCCTGTTATTTTCTATTCCTGCCGGAGCTTCTTTGTTCGAGGTTACAAATCCATTATCAATCGTTCCCCAAACATGTGGACGTTGATTACTTTAGGGGCTGGTTCGGCTTATATTTTCAGTATTGTAGCGTTACTTTTTCCAGATATATTCCCCGACCAATTCAAATCCGAAGGTGGGGCTGTTCATCTGTATTTTGAAGCAGCAGTAGTCATTCTTACCTTGATTTTATTAGGGCAGCTAATGGAAGCAAAAGCGAGGAGTCAGACGAACTCTGCCATTAAAGAATTACTCAACTTGGTACCACCTGAAGCTACTGTTATTCGAGATGGTGAGGAAACGACCATTCCCCTTGAGCATGTCAAACTTAATGACATTATTAAAATCAAACCAGGCGAAAAAATACCTGTTGATGGAGAAATTACTGAAGGCAAAAGTACCATAGATGAATCCATGCTTACAGGTGAGCCCGTTCCCGTAGAGAGAACAATAGGAGATAATGTGATTGGTGGAACCATCAATGGCACCAGTACTTTCCAAATGAAAGCACTCAAAGTAGGAAGTGATACGCTGCTTTCACAAATCATTGATATGGTGAATAAGGCAAGCAGAACGAAAGCGCCTATTCAGAATTTGGCGGATAAAGTGTCTAGCTACTTTGTGCCTATCGTGGTGACAATCGCTCTGATTTCTTTTGCGGTTTGGGCCATATGGGGGCCTGATCCAAGGTTGGTGTATGCCTTTACAAGTGCAGTGACAGTCTTAATTATTGCTTGTCCTTGTGCACTAGGCCTGGCCACACCTATGGCCATTATGGTTGGTACAGGGAAGGGGGCGAAGCAAGGGATTCTTGTCAAGGATGCCCGAGCTATTGAGGAAATGCACAAAGTAACAACCTTGGTCATTGACAAAACGGGCACCATCACCCAAGGTAAACCGTCTCTACAAGAGGTCCAGTCAATTACAGAAAAACATACTAAAGACAATATCTTAAAACTCGTAGCTTCTTTGGAGTCCAGCAGTGAACACCCTTTGGCTCATGCTATTGTGGTGGCCGCAGAAGAAAAGGGCTTGAAGCTTCAGAAAGTCGATGATTTTAATTCCATCACTGGAAAAGGAATAACGGGGAAAGTGGAGGGAAAACAGGTGGCTATTGGTAACAAAAAGTTATTAGAAGAATTTGACCTAAAACTGGCGTCTGAATATGAAGAAAATGTAGAGAAGAGGCAGCTAGAGGGCGAAACCGTCATGTTTGTCGTTATTGATAAAGATGTTGCAGGATTCATTAGCGTGTCTGATCCAATCAAAAAAACATCAGCTTCTGCAATCAAACATTTGCAAGAACAGGGCTTAGAGGTGATTATGCTCACTGGCGATAATAAAAACACAGCCAAAGCAGTAGCCGATAAACTTGGTTTAGATGGCTATGAAGCTGATCTGTTACCTGAAGATAAATATGAAAAAGTAAAAGCCCTTCAAGCTGCCGGAAAGATTGTTGCTATGGCTGGTGATGGAATCAATGATGCTCCGGCACTGGCACAAGCCAATGTGGGAATTGCTATGGGGACTGGTACAGACGTTGCAATTGAAAGTTCCAGCCTGACCTTAGTGAAAGGAGAACTCGATGGAATCGTCCGAGCTCGTAAGTTGAGTACAGATGTTATGCGCAACATCAAACAGAATTTATTCTTCGCTTTTGCCTATAACGTTTTAGGAGTGCCTATTGCAGCAGGTGTTCTTTTTCCTGTATTTGGCCTTTTATTAAGCCCTATGCTTGCAGCCTTAGCCATGAGTTTAAGTTCAGTAAGTGTAATTGGGAACAGTCTGAGACTACGGTCAAATTGAAAAAGTACGGTCAGTTGTGCGGTGAATAACCTCTCATCTCCTGAAAGGAGCAAGGGCAGTTTCATTATTCCAATTTATTAAAACGGAATGGTTTGTTTTCACATCTGTGGGTTTTCTCCCTCAGACTTGAGGTTTGTTTTCCACATGCTTTTTAAAACCTGATGGCTAATCCGCTTGGTGATTCGTCTTTTAGGTCTTATTGATTTCGGCATGATATTTTGGTTTAATGAGTTGAGGGTTAGTCGTTTTGACCCGATTTTTAATTAAACCACACTATTATGAATAACCAGAATCAAAAGCCATCACCCTATTTGAGGTTTTCGATCATGATGCTCGTCTCATTTCTGATGATGTATGGGATTATGTTTTTAAATGTGGCTGAACTTGACCATATTTTGCTAAGCACCACCCGGACTTATATGAGTCTACTGATGGTTGCTCCAATGGCCATTAGCATGATGCTTTTTATGTGGGGAATGTATCCTAATAAAAAACTTAATGCAGGGATTATTACTGGAGCCGCAGTAGTGTTTTTTTGTGTATTGTCCTTGTTGCGAACGCAAACCCCAATTAAGGATGTACAGTATATGAAGGCTATGATCCCTCATCACTCGTCTGCCATTTTGGTAAGCGAAAACGCTACTTTCGAAGATCCTGAAACCGCTGAATTAGCGAAACAAATTATTGAGGCTCAAAAGAAGGAAATTGCTCAGATGAAGAAGATTATTGAGCGATTGGAAGAGTAAACTTGTAATTATGGGGTAAAGCAAACTGAGTTACTTTACCCCTAATTTTTAGATTTTCAGCTTACTGATTGATAGTTTCTTGAACACTTCCACAATGAAGCATTCTATCTCCGAAATATGGATTATTTACTTGCTCTTCGGCTGCTAACCAATAGGCTCCTTTGTTGTTAAAGGCCATTGGACAATACTGCTTGTAGAGCACAGTTTCTGAACCACCTGCCTTTACGATTGAATACATGTTTGCAGATAGACCTTCAAATGCAATGCGTTGAGTAGCCACATCAGTGCTACCAGCTATGGCTTTCAAGTCTGCTGTTAAGGCATCGTTGTTATTAACCTCAAGAAAATCGTTGGCGGCTTTTTGCGCTTTAGCACCATCGGTTGCTACTAAGGCATCTTTTAGCGCCAAGTAGTTTTCTACCAAGTTTACTTTCGCTGTTGATTTTTCTTCTTTGTTTCCTCCGCAGGCAACCACTGTGGCTACCAATGCGATTAATATAATTGCTCTTTTCATTATCGTTTTATGTTTGTTTCGTTTTTCTCTATTGACTATTGACTATTGACTATTGACTATTGACTATTGACTATTGACCAATCACCGACTCCACGCTTCCGCAGGTCAACATCATATCTCCAAAATATGGGTTAATAATGTTCTCGTCTTTGCTTATCCAAGTCGCTCCTTTGTTGTCGTTTGCCATAGGGCAAAACTGAACGTAGAGCGGGTTATTAATATCGGTACCGAACGATTGAACCGCATTGATTAAGGCTTTAGAAAGGTTAATGAATTCTAGCCTTTGTTGGTCTCTGTCGCTACTTCCTTCTATTTTCTTAAGGCTTTCATCCATTGGGTTCAGCATGGCCATCCAGTGCATATGAGCTTCACCTTTGGTCAGGCTCATATCTACTTTAGACAGCAGTTCCTTCACTTTTACAGCTGCAGTTTTAATGCTATTGGCCTCACCTTTTACCATTTTATCCTTTAAGTCGATATAGGCTGTGGCTACTGCTCCGAGCTGTTTCTGGAATGGGGCCACTACAAGACTTTTGAAATCTTTTGATTCGGGTAAAGTGATTACAGGAAAACCAGCGTTAGAGACTTGTGCCGTATTTTTTCTAGGATTCATCATGCTTATTTTGCCTTTGAGCTGCGACTCAGAGTCTAGCGTAAATGCGCCATTGGTAACTACTTCGTCACCATCCGACAGGCCAGATTTTACTTGATAATAATCTCCTGAAGCATCGCCCAAGGTTACTTCATTCAACATAAAGTATTCGTTGCCTTCCTCATTCACTTTGGTGTAAACCACAGAGCGCTCTCCAGTCCATAATACAGCCGACTTAGGCACCAATATGCCATTGCTTTGTGAATTGATGTCTACTTTTCCTTTTAAGAAAATGTCTGGTTTTAGTACTCCATTCGCGTTATTAACATCTACACGAACTTCTACAACTCTGCTGCTTGCATTTAAAACGGGTTCAATAAAGGCTATTTTTCCAGAAAACTGCTGACTTGAAATTGATCTGGCAGTGAAGTCAATTTGCTGACCGACACTTAAGTTTTTTAAGTCTCTTTCATATACTTCAAAAACAGCCCAAACTTTAGATAGGTCAGTGATTTCTAGTAATACACCGCCTTCTTTAAGGTGATCTCCATTGCTCACCATTTTCTTGCTTATAACGCCATCATAATCAGCAAGTAAATCAAAGGTGCGCATGGGGTTATTTGAGCTTTCAATTTTCTGAATTTGCTCCATGCTCAACTTCCAATGGTGAAGCTTTTTACGCGCAGCTTCGAGCAAAATAGGGTTGGTGTTTTCTACCTTTTTGGCTTCAATGAGTTCTTCTTGCGCAGTAACCAATTCGGGAGAGTAGAGTTCGGCTATTTTGTCGCCTTTGCGTACGGTTTCACCCTCAAAATTTTTGTACAACTTTTCAATTCTGGCAGCAAAATGAGTGGTTTGTACATTCACCCTGCGTTCGTCTGCTTTTACTTTTCCGTTCAATGTTAACCCTGCTTCAACATTCCCGCTTCCAATGATGGAGGTTTGAATATTAGCCAATTGAATTGCCGCATTCGACATCTTCAATATTTTTGGGTCATCGCTTTCATTGTCGGCTGTCATAGGAATTAAATCCATACCACAGAAGGGGCAATCGCCTGGTTCGGACTGCCTTACTTGTGGGTGCATAGAGCAAGTCCAAAGGCCAGAAGCGGTTTGCTCTAACTCATGACCTTCACCTTCATGCCCATCAAGTTGAGCGGTGGGGTTGGGGCTTCCTCCTAAAAACAGTGCTCCAATAAGTAGCCCTAAACCGAGGGTTACTAAGCCTGTTATTACTATTGATCTGTTTGTTTTCATCGGCTTATAAATTAACTTTTGCTGTTCTCACCATTGAAGTCTCACCAATTTCTGTCCACGAAACATAAACATCTTCCTTGTTGCTTGTAAGCACAGGAAATCCGCTGCTTCTTGATGAGGATGATTTGGCTACTTCCATTTTTTGAAGCAACTCTCCTTTTTGATTGTATTGTGCTAACATGATTTGTGCTGCGTCATTCTTGGTTTCCATATAGCTTACCAATACCGTTTGGTCTGGCAGCATAGTAGCACCTACTCTTCCGCTTGTTATTTTCTCACTCACTACAATTGGGGCTGAGAATGTAGCACCTGCATCGGTTGAAATGGCAAGTTTAACAGTAGGAATACCTCCGCTAGCGGTAAACCAAGCTACTGCAGTGTTTTGACCACTTGAGGTAATGGATGGGCCATTTACTGGGCAGCCAGCTATTTTCCAATCGTCTGGATTAATGATTTGCGGTGCTGTCCATTCGCCATTTACATAGCGTACAATGGCCATATCTCTAATTTCTTCTTCGGAACGATTTCTATAAACTACTACAGGGCCGTTGTCTGTCATGGTAACAGATGTTTGACAGCAGTCGCATACACGGTTGTCTAATTCCCATTCTTCTAATATTTCTCCCTCCTTGTTGAAAATAGCAGCCCTTAGTGTCATGGCTCCACCTCCCATTGAATGGCCATCTGTACTTTCGTGTCCTTCACCTTTGGTAAACCTTCCGTCAAGCCAAGTCGCTATCATTCTGTCCTTATCAATAGGCATCATGCTCACGAATCCATGTTCTGCGGCTATGTTGTCTTTGTGTGGAATAAACGATTCCATCCAATTATTTCCAGAATTACTAGCTGTGGTGATATGCACATCGTAATCGTAAGTACTCTCGGTTCTTTTTTGTAGCCAGTGTGCGGCCATCCAGTCTTCATTGACAGCAATGGAAGGGAAATCTGCCCAATTCAAAAACCAGTTGTCTCCTTCTGAAATTTTTGTTGCAGCCGACCATTTTCCATTTTCCAGTTTTGAAAAAGATAGGATTGCTTTTTTCTCCTTTTTTTCAACCCACGACAAATAAACGTTCCCCTTTTTATCGGTAAAGAGGTTTGGCTCTTGGCTTCCTTCTGCGGCAGGACTATCAATATTAGTAACTGTTGGTGCGGCTTCTTTTGCTGGTTGGCATGAAGTGACGGCAACAATTGCAATGATTAAAATTGAATAAATCTTTTTCATGGTTTAATTTTTAAGGTGGGATTTGAACAATGAAATATTTTCTGGGCTGTCCCATTCTTTGGCGCCCATGTGTTCGTAAACGAGATTACCTTCTCCATCTATAATGTATGAGGCTGGAAGAGAGTATATATTGAGCGCTTCAAGCCCCATTCCTAACTTGGCAAAATCAAATGTATAGTCATTTTTTGCAATGAAGCTTTCAATTTTATCATGCTCTTCATTGGAAACGGCAATGAATACATATCCTTCGCTTTCAAGTTTTGCCTTAGCCCTTTCTATTGAAGGCATTTCTTTCAAACATGGGCCACACCAAGTTGCCCAAACGTTTACAAAGGCCATTTTCCCGTTCAAGTCTGCCACGGTCAGTGCTTTACCGTCCATGGTTTTTAAATCGAGCTTATCGAAAAATGGTTTTTCTTCTTTAGCGTTATTGCAGCCTACGAGTAGTCCGATAAGCCCAAAACTCACTATATATCGAATGTAGGTCATGATGTAGCTATTTTGAATGACACTTTTATTTCAGCCCAACTGATTGAAATTTCTCCGGTATTGTTATCTACAGAATTAACCTCGTAGAGTAAATGTTCCTGAATAGTTTCTAGTTTTTCAGGCACCAGCTGTAGTCTTAAAACATCCTTAGCTTGGTCATAGTTGTCGGCCAAATGCTGGTTGTAATCGGTGTTTATGATCAGTGCCCATTCAGTTTTACCCGGTATGGTAAACAAGGCGTATTTGCCTTTGCTTATCTTATTTCCGTTAAGTTCTACATCGGTAGAAAATTCTATAGAAGTGGCACTGTGGGCTCCTGTTACCCATACTTCATCATAGGCCACCAAGCCTCCATAAATATTTCTTCCTCTTACTCCTGGTGAATAATAGTCTATTTGTACCTGAGTGTTTCCAATTGTGTTTTTGGCAGAGGCTGCTGGGCTTTTGGGCTTAGCTACTTCTTCAGTGGCTGTAGGCTCTTTGAGTTCTTCAACCTGTTTCTTTTCTCCAGCGCATGCATAAAGCATAAAGCTTAGCGCAATGCTAAAAAGTAAGGTTATGGTTTTCGGTTTCATTTGAATTGGTTTAAGGTTGAACCAGTGAGGTACTCTCTCTTGTAAAGCGCCTCTCTGTGTTTGATTTTAGATTTGATTTTGGTTAGCTGTAACTGCAATAGCTTTTGTTGTGTGGCCAATAGGTCTTCGAAATTACGGTTGTCATTGGTGTATTCACTGATCAGAATACTCAGTAAAGTCTGTGTTTTATTTACCTCACTATCAATTTGATTCAGCTCTTTAAGTGCAGCTTGAATATCGAATTCAGTAGTGTTCCATGTGTTTCGTAGCTGATTTTGTAAGCCGTAGTACTGTCCTGTGATTACTTCTTTTTTAAGCTCGGCTTCTTTAATAACAGATTGATTTTTTTTGCCAAAAATGGGTAAGCTAACAGTTACCATAGGCATTAACACATCTTTACCGTTATCGGCCATGGTCATGTCTTTGCGCTTGTTTACCATCACATAATCTAAGCCTACACCTATATTGGGCTTTCTTTTAAGCTGAGCAAGAATAACCTCGCTGTCTACGGCTTCTAAATTTGCTTGAACAGCCTTAATTCCTGGTTGATTAACCAATACTGAGTCTAATGAGGCATCATGCTCGTTATTAATTTCCAACGACTCGTTGATAATTACCTCGGTAGTTAAGTCGCGATTCAGTAGGGTATTGAAATCTCCAAGTAGGCTGGCTTTTTTAAGCTCAAGTAATTCTAGTTTTGTTTGCGATTGCTCAATGGTAATCTGCACTCTTACCAAATCTGTTAATGAGACTAAACTGGCTTCGTACTTAGTTTTGGTTATGGGTTCATAGGAGCGCAGAATCCTTAGATTTTCTGTAGTAATCCTTATTTCTTCTTGAACCTCAAAAAGAAGCAACCATTTGGTTTTCACGTTAAGAAAAAGAAGGTTTTTAGCTTCTTCAAATTCTTCGAACCGAGCTTTGGCAATCATTGTTGCTGCTTGCTCTTTGGTTTTGAGCGTACCCATCCACGGAAACATCTGTGAAATGGACAACTTAAGTTGTTGGGCACCTACACGGGTTTCTACTGGCGAAATGAAATAACCAAAACTAAGATTTGGGTCTGGTAAAACGCCTTGTTGATTGACATTCTCTAAGGCAACTAAATATTGATTGTACTTAGTTTTTAAAGAGGGGTTTTGTTCTGCAGCAATTTTAAGATAACCATTAAGATGGGTTTGGGCACTAAGACCCATTCCCATCAATATCCATACACCACAGATAAAAAAAATCTTACTCCAAGAGAAGTACCTACTTTGTTTCCTCAGTAGAGTACGAAACAATTGAATGATTAAATTTAAATATGATTTATTACCATTCCTATTGCCAATAATAGGAACGGTGTAAAAGCTAACCTGATTTATCGAATTTGGTGACAATTGGCTCATATTGATTTCATTTTTGATGATGATCGGAACTGCGCATCCTTGTAGTAGGAGTAAAGCACAGGAACAACAAACAGTGTAATCAAGGCAATCAGCATTCCTCCAAAGGATGGAATTGCCATTGGAATCATTACATCAGAACCTCTTCCTGAAGAAGTTAAAACAGGCAATAGTGCGAGTAAAGTAGTGGCGGTTGTCATTAAACAAGGTCGAACTCTTCTTTTGCCTGCCTCAATCACCAAGGCCCTTGTTTCTTCCTTGTTTAGGTTTTCCTTTCCTTCAAAAGATTGAGAGAGGTAAGTAGCAATCAAAACGCCATCGTCTGTGGCAATTCCAAACAGGGCAATAAAGCCTACCCAAACCGCTACACTTAAATTGATTGGGCTGATCTGGAACAGGTCGCGCATATTAGTGCCGAACAAACTGAAGTCGAGGAAGCCATCCCAACCGTAGAGCCCCAACATAAGAAAACCTCCGCCAAAGGCCACTGCAATTCCGGAAAACACCATTAGGGTAACTGATACCGATTTGAACTGGAAATAGAGAATCAAGAAAATAACGGCCAGTACAATTGGAATTACAATGGCAAGCCGAGCCTCAGCTCTTTGTTGGTTCTGATAATTCCCTGCAAACTTGAATGATACCCCAGCTGGAACTTTCAATTCACCCACTGCTATTTTTTGATCAATCAATTTTTGAGATTGCTCCACCACATCAGTTTCTGCATATCCCGTCTTTTTGTCAAAGATCACATAACCAACAAGGAAGGTGTCTTCACTTTTAATCATTTGCGCGCCTTGGGTGTACTCTATGCTGGCCAATTGCCCAAGCGGAATTTGCCCATTAGATGGTGTTGGAATCAGAATGTTTTTGAGCGCTTCTGGGTCATCTCTTAACTCTCTAGGGTAGCGAACTCTGATAGGATATCGCTCTCTTCCTTCAACGGTTTTGGAGAGCTCCATACCACCAACCGCTACTTGTAAATACTGCTGAACTTGTACAACGCTTAAGCCATATAAGGCCAATGCTTCACGGTCTAAATTGATGAGCAAATAAGGTTTGCCTACAATTCGTTCAGCAAAAACCGATTGCGTTTTTACCGAAGGCACTTCTTTCAGAATATCTTCAAGCTGTAGACCGAACGCTTCAATGGTAGCCAAATCTGGTCCTTTTACTTTTATTCCCATGGGCGCCCTCATGCCCGTTTGCAACATTACAAGACGAGTTTCTATGGGTTGTAATTTTGGAGCTGAAGTAACACCCGGTAAACGAGTAGCCTCTACAATTTCATTCCAAATATCATCTGGAGAAGAAATATGGTCTCGCCATTGGCGAAAGTAAGAACCATCTTCATCGGGAATTAAGTCGCCTTTTTCATCACGTACAAATTCTCCATCTTCCTTCTTAAAGCGAAGCCTTCTTCCGTTTTCATCGGTGAGGTATTCACTTTTGTAGTTGATTACATTTTCGTACATCGAGATGGGCGCAGGGTCTAGAGCACTTTCGGTTCTTCCTAATTTTCCCACCACAGATTCAATTTCAGGAATAGCGGTTACCGCCATGTCTAAATTTTTGAGCACCTCAAGATTTTGCGCCATTCCTGCGTGTGGCATACTAGTAGGCATTAGTAGGAAAGAACCCTCGTCTAATGAAGGCATAAACTCTTTACCGATACCTGGGAAAGTATGGTTCAGGTTTGAATAGGTTTTGTTTGTGCGAACCGAGTCACCGAAAGTGGCAGGAATAAAGCCAAATACCTTATCGAAACCCTGCCAAATGGTAATTCCTAATAAAACAATGAAAGTAGGAACAAGTAAAAATTTCAATCGGTTTTGTAAACACCAGTCCAGAATTCTTGGATAGAAATGAATAAACAGATTAAAAAAGCCTAAGGTAATTCCGATAATGAGTGCAACGAAAATGAAGTTGACCAAACCACTTACTTGAGCTCCTAATGGCATCCATTCTTGACTTAGTAGTATGGTAATGGCCAATAAAGAAATAGCAATGGCCCCATATTTCAAGAAGCTAAGAGAAGGAACAAAATGGCGAACGATATTTAAAATACCGAAGGCAATCAATACCCATCCAGCAAAGGAATAGGAGAGGGTTAAGGCCCAAATTCCAAAAACAATAAGCCCAATGTTGAGCGCAAGCTTAAGGTTTTTGCCTTTAGGTTTAAAGCCAAAGCACCAATAAGCCATTGTTGGCAGAATGATTAAGGCAACGATGATGGCTGCAATCAGAGCAAAACTCTTAGTGTAGGCCAAAGGAGAGAATAATTTACCCTCTGCAGCTTGCAAAGTGAAGACAGGGATAAAACTGACAATTGTAGTTAGAACAGCTGTGATAATGGCCGAGGCAATTTCTTGACTCGCTTCTAAAATTGTTTTCAAAAGCGGCTGATCCTTCTTCTCATCCAAGTGTTGCGTAATGTTTTCCGTGAGTACAATCCCTACATCCACCATGGTGCCAATGGCGATGGCAATTCCAGACAAGGCCACAATATTCGCATCTACTCCAAAGTAGCGCATGGCAATAAAACACATGAGTACTGCAATGGGTAGCAAGCTGGAAATCAGAATGGAGGCCCTTAGGTTAAAGAGCATTACCAATACCACCACAACCGTAATTAGAATTTCTAGCGTTAGTGCTTCTTCCAAAGTGCCTATAGTTTCCTTAATCAACTTGGTACGGTCGTAAAAAGGCACAATAGTAAGTTTGGAAACGGTGCCATCTTCCAATGTTCTAGAAGGTAAACCTTGACTGATTTCTTCAATTTTTAGCTTCACATTATCAATTACGGCCATTGGGTTAGCTCCATAACGAGAGACTACCACACCGCCCACAGCTTCTGCTCCCGATTTATCCAAAGCACCTCTTCTGGCCATTGGCCCTAAAGAAACATGAGCCACATCTTTGACGAGAATTGGTGTATTGGAATTTGATTTTACAACCGCATTTTCTAAGTCAGCAAGACTTTTAACATAGCCTAAACCTCTTACTAGATACTCTGCTCGGTTAATTTCTAAAGTTTTTGCTCCAATATCTTGGTTCGATTCCTTGACAGCTTTAACCACTTGATCTAAAGAAACACCATAACCTTCCATGGCATTTGGATCAATATCCACTTGATACTCCTTTACAAAACCACCCACAGAGGCAACCTCCGATACACCTTCAGCTGAGGCCAAAGCATACCTAACCGTGTAGTCCTGAACCGTTCTAATTTCTTGGGGATCCCAACCGCCAGAAGGGTTTCCATTTTCATCTCTTCCTTCAATTGTGTACCAGAAAATTTGGCCTAACCCAGTAGCATCTGGGCCTAAGGCTGGTTGTGTGCCTTCGGGAAGAAGCCCTTTTGGGAGTGAATTCAATTTTTCCAGAATTCTACTTCTGCTCCAATAGAACTCTATGTCCTCATTGAAAATAATGTAGATAGAAGAAACTCCGAAAATGGAAGAGCTTCGAATGGTTTTCACCCCAGGAATTCCTAATAGGGAAGAGGTAAGCGGATAAGTGATTTGATCATCAATATCTTGTGGCGACCTTCCAGCCCATTCGGTAAAAACGATTTGTTGGTTCTCACCAATATCAGGAATAGCGTCTACAGGTACAGGGTCTTTGGGTAGGCTTATATCCCAATCGAATGGAGCGGTTACTAAGCCCCACCCCACGAAGGCCACCATAAAAAGAAAGGTGACAAGTCGGTTTTCTAAAAAGAATTTAATTAGTCTATTGATCATTGAAATATGCGTTACAATCAGAAAATGATGGTTTTGCCTAAGAGATAGGCAGATCAGCACAAATCAATTCAATTAGATTTTATTCCAGATTAAAAATGGAATAAGATGACTTTCTAAAAAGGCACAGTTAAATCTAACCTATGATAAGGCCGATTAAGACTGTAATGCAGCAGGGATTTTAAGGGAATGGTATGCGATATAGAGGTCAAGTTTGGGGACATCAGGTGGGCCTGTGTTCTTAACTTCTACTTTTTCTTCTTGTTCGTCCATAACCACCAAGAATGTGCTGTACGGAACTTCATAAAGAAGATGATAATTGGCGTTAGGAATGTCGTTAAGTACAGAGGCCTGTTGTGTGTCTTCGATTTTGGTTAAAGACCACTCATCCTCACAACAGTCTTTCATGCTTTTATGCATTTCAGCAGACATGTTGCACTTTTTTTCCTGTTGCTTGAATAGTGCAGTCTCCTTTACTCTACCCATACAAACATGCTGACCAACCAATATTCCTGTGCTGGCTAGCAAGTAAAGTGTAGTGAATAATATGGTAACTGATTTTTTCAAGTTGGCCAAATATACGGAAGTTTTAGAATATGGTTTAAGAAAAGGTGAATCCCCTTCTATCCGATACTGTTTCCATTCTATAGTAGCGCTTACTATTTTTCCATTGATCAACCATATTAGTATATCATGAATAAGAAAATTTTACTTACACTAATGGTCTTTATAGGGCTGTTAGGCTCTGTTTCGGCTCAAAAAATCGACATGTCACTTTTGGAAGACATGAAGCCAAGGAGCATTGGTCCAGCTGGAGCAAGTGGTAGGATAACCGTCTTTGATGTAGAGCTTAATAACCCCGATATAATTTACGCTGGTACCGCTGCTGGTGGTTTATGGGTGTCTGAAAACGGAGGCTCAACTTGGGATGTCCTGTTTGATGATGGTAAATCAGCTTCAATAGGTTCTATTGCCATTAATCAAAATAATCCGAATGAAATTTGGGTAGGAACGGGCGAAGGAAACCCACGAAATAGCATGAACAATGGTGCTGGAATTTATAAGACCATCGATAAAGGAAGAACTTGGGAATTTTTAGGATTAGAAAAAACCAACGGTATTCATCGTATTATCCTCAACCCTAATGACCCCAAAATAGCAGTAGTTGCAGCTACGGGTACACCTTGGGGTGAAAATCCAGAACGTGGTATTTATAAAACCACAGATGGCGGTAAAACCTGGACTAAGACCTTATACATAGATGTAAAAACTGGAGCTGCCGATCTGGTGGTTGATCCTTCAAACCCAAACAAGCTAATTGCAGCCATGTGGGAACACAGAAGATGGCCTTGGTTTTTCAATTCAGGCGGAGCAGGCTCTGGTATATTTGTGAGTTTAGATGGAGGAGACACTTGGAATAGAAGAACAGCCGAAGATGGTTTGCCAAAAGGTGATTTAGGCCGAATTGGTTTGGCTTTTGCCCCTTCTGATCCCAACAGGGTTTACGCTTATGTAGAGTCAAAATCGAATGCTATTTTCCGTTCAGATGATGGCGGCTTTAACTGGCAGCAGGTTTCAAAAGATGGGGACAGGAATATAGGCGGAAGACCTTTTTATTATGCCGATATTTATGTTGATCCAATCAATGAAAATCGAATTTACAGTATCCATTCCACTGTAACTGTTTCTGAAGATGGAGGAAAAACTTGGAGCAGTTTTGTGTCTGGTGGAAGAGTACACACCGATCATCACGCTTGGTGGATTCACCCAGAAGACCCTTCTTATATTTTAGATGGGCATGATGGCGGACTTACTTATACCAGAGATCGCGGTAAGAACTGGCATTTTGTGGAGAGCCTTCCGCTTACACAGTTTTACCATGTAAGAGTAGATAATGACATCCCTTATAACATTTATGGAGGTGCACAAGACAATGGTTCTTGGCGTGGGCCAAGCCAATCTTGGTTTAGAGGCGGAATTCGTAATTTTTACTGGCAACGATTGAGTACCGGTGATGGCTTTGATATGGCACCCGACCCAAGAGATAACCGCTACGGCTGGTCAATGGGGCAGGGTGGAAATCTAAATTATTATGATAGAGTAACGGGCTTAATGAACAAAGTTCGTCCAGTTCATCCAGAAGGAGTTGCTTTACGCTTTAATTGGAATGCGGCTTTAGAAGTAGACAAGATTGATAAATCTGTGGCCTATTACGGCAGTCAGTTCTTACATAAAACCAACGACCGTGGAGCTTCATGGGAAATCATTTCTCCTGATTTGACAACCAATGATCCAGCTAAACAAGATTACAAATCGGGAGGACTTACTTACGATAATACTGATGCTGAAAATCACACTACCATTACTGCAATCGGGCCAAGTCCGAAGCAAGCAGGTGTAATTTGGGTAGGTACAGATGATGGCAATGTTCAAGTGACTCAAGATGGAGGTAAAACTTGGAACAATGTTGTGAGCAACATGAAAGGACTTCCTGCCAATGCATGGATTACGCAAGTTCAACCTTCTGAATACGATGCCGCAGAGGCTTTTGTGGTCATAGATAACCACAGAATGCATGACTGGACTCCTTATGTTTATCATACCAAGAATTTTGGCCGCACATGGACAAGGCTTGTGGATGATACCGATATGAGAGGTGCAACCTTGAGTTTTGTGCAAGACCCATTGGAACCAAAATTGATGTTTACAGGGACTGAATTTGGTCTTTGGGTAAGTATAGATGCAGGTACCACTTGGTCGCAATGGACCAATGGTTACGGTACACTTCCGACTCAAGACATGGTGATTCACCCCAGAGAACACGATTTGGTGATTGCTACTTTCGGCAGGTCTTTCTGGGTGCTTGATGATATTCGTCCGCTACGGGCAATGGCTGCCATGGGAATGAAAAATTTGTTAGATAAGCAGGTACAGGCTTTCGATGCGCCAGATGCATATAAAGCCTTTATTGGTGAATCTTTTGGCTACCGCGCCAACTTGGTAGGTGACGCCATTTTTGAAGGCGATAATCGCTCTCCAAACGCCATGATCTCATTTTACTTTAAAGGGAAGGACGACAAAACAGAACGCGTTAAGGTTGAAATTATTGATGACAAAGGAGTAGTTGTGAAAACCATAAATCAAAATGCAAAGAATGGTTTGAACCGTTTGGAATGGAGGCTAGATTCTGATGGAGCAGATCCATCGGCTGGCCGTTTTTCTCGTGGGCCAGATGTTTTCCCAGGTAAGTACACCATTCGCGTGAGCTATAAAAACGAACAAAGCGAAGCCAAAGTAAATGTTTTTGCAGATCCACGAATGGAAGTGAATACGCAAGACATGGTTGCCAAAAGAGCATTTATGGAGAAGTATAATCAGTTACAGAGTAAGGTAAACTCCATGACAACTGATTTGCGAAATGCAAAAGCTGCTGTAGAAAAGGTGAATGCTAGAGTGAAGGAAGAAGGAAAGTCCGTGGCAGATCCAGTGGTAAAACGTGGACAAGAAATGATTAAAGCCATTGACGAATTGTATTACCAAATCAATAGCAAACCTGCACCTCAAGGGAGTTACAGTGACGGAACAGTGCTGTCAGCTAAATTAGGCTTGGTAAGAGGAGCCATGCAATCAGTTCAACTACCAATCACTAAAAATGATGAAACGGCAATGGAGCTCATCGAAGCTGCTATTCCTCCAATGGAAGCCAAGGTAAAAGCCCTTTTAGCAAATGACTTTGCGGCTTACAAAAGCTATGTTAATGGTTTAGGACTAAAGTTGATTTCTGATAAGTAGTTTGAGGAATGCTTAAAAAATAAAAGGTCGAGAGTTTCTATTTGCTCTCGACCTTTTTGTTTTTGTCAATTACAGAGTTTAGCGGATATAAAAACTAACTCCTAAATTAATATTGCTCATGTTTAGATTCAAACCGTAGTTTTCATTTTCGGCTTCAGCATTACCTAGTTTTGTGGTTTCTTTAGAATAGTTCAACATCCCCCAGTTCATATCTAGAGCAAACTTCGGAGACAAGAAGTAAGTCATCCCTGGAGCAAGCCTTACATCGAATGAGTTAACATCGGCATCGCCTCCACCTACTTCTCTATTCCCAAAACCAAAAGTTAAAGAAGGCTCTAAGTACAGATAGAAGTTTTCAACCATAGGTTTGTGAAAACGTGCGTAGGCACCAACGTTGATTCTATCAGATTTAGCTCCATTAAATTTACTGCTGGTGTATCCAACAATACCTCCCAAGCTTGTTGTTTCCGAAACGAAAACACCAGCTTTTGGTAAAAGCGAAAAGCTAGATACTTCTGTACCTGTATTATTGATTTTTTGAAGCCCAACGTTTCCAGTAATTTGAAAATCTCCTTTTTGGATTTGAGCAAAAGCCATGGTGCTCACCATTAGAATTGCCATTGTAAAAATTAACTTTTTCATGATAATGTTTTTGAGTTTTAAAAATGATTTAACCTTTAGACGGAATAGAAGGTTTTAGAACCTTCTATTTAGTACCGCAGGAAAAATAATTATTTTA
>Ga0207884_1000436_pt1 | contig 25840 bp, 19 predicted proteins | sample MalvirmetaMSP144_FD_184236 | JGI IMG/M metagenome (GOLD analysis project Ga0207884, IMG submission 184236) | Marine viral communities from the Deep Pacific Ocean - MSP-144 (SPAdes) | ecosystem: Environmental > Aquatic > Marine > Oceanic | place: Pacific Ocean | collected 2011-07-08 | reverse complement strand
CTATATGGACCGCCCGACCGGCCAGCGGATCGCCCGCTTCGACATCCGCGAAATGCAGACCCCGCCCGAGCATCCCTATGTGCTGCAGTGGGAGCAGTACAAGATTTCCGCCACCATCCTGGAGCGGCTGAAGGCCGATGCAGGGTGTGAGGTGATGATGGGCGCCCGCCTCACCGACATCATCCAGGACGCCGACAAGGTTCGCGCCGTGCTCGAAACCGCCGAGGGCGTGGTCGAGATCGAGGGCGACTATCTGGTCGGCTGCGACGGAGGCCGCAGCACGGTCCGCCGCCTGGCCGAGATCGAGTTCGAGGGCTTCACCTGGCCCGAGCGCTTCCTCAAGGTCGACACCCATTTCGACTTCATGTCCCTGCGGCCCGACCTCAGCAACCGCAACTACTTCTCCGATCCCGACGAGTGGATGAACCTGTTCAAGGCCCGCGGCCCGGACGGCGGCGGCCTGTGGCGGGCGGTCAGCCCGACCCTGCCCGAACAGACCGACGAGGAGCTCCTGTCGCCGGACGCCATCGAGGCCCGCCTGCAGAAGTTCTGCCCCAAGGACGGGCCCTACGAGATCGCCACGGTGGCCCTCTACCGGGTGCACCAGCGGGTGGCCGCGACCTTCAACAAGGGCCGGGTGCTGCTGGCCGGCGACGCGGCCCATGTGAACAACCCTGTGGGCGGCATGGGGATGAACGGCGGCATCCACGACGCGGTCAACCTGGCCGCCAAGCTGGACGAGATCCTCAATGGCGGGGCGGACGCCCAACCCCTGCTGGACCGCTATTCCCGCCAGCGGCGCAAGGCCCAGACCGATTTCGTCCAGGCCCAGAGCATCCAGAACAAGAAGACCCTCGGCGAAAAAGATCCACAGGCCCGGGCCCAGGGCCTGGAGGCCATCCGCCAGGCCGGCCTCGACCCCGACCTGCATGACGCCTTCATCGGCCGCGCCTGTCTGATCGACAGCGTGAAGGTCGCCGACGCCGTCCTCTAGTTCATAAGGAACACCGCCCATGTCCGTCGCCCGCCACCCCCGGCCCCCCGAACTGGCCGACGCCTCCCTCGAAGACCTGATGGCCCGCTATGTGGCCAGGTTCGAAACCCGCACGCCCGACTGGAACGCCTTTTCCGACGCCAGCATCGAGGGCTATCGAAGGGCCCAGCACCGCTTCATCGGGGCCGGCGCCTCGGGCAAGCATAACGACGCCGGCGTGATCCCGGCCACCGGCTTCACCCTGTCGATCATGCTGGTGCCGCCGGGGCAGGGGAACGCCCCGCACACCCACGAGGTGGAGGAGGTGTTCTTCATCCTGCAGGGCCGCTGCGTGGTGTTCATCGAGGATGAGGACGGCCGGCGCCTGTCGCAGGAACTGGGCCCCTGGGAGATGATTTCGTGCCCGCCCGGCGTCATCCACGGCTACGTCAACGAAACCGAGGAGGACTGCTACCTGCAGGTGATGCTGGGGCGCGGGCGCCCGGAAACCGCGGGTTTCGCCGATGCAGGCCTGTTCGAGCGCCGGGACGCGCACCTGGGCGGGGCCTGACCCCGGCCGCTTGCGGCGCCATCGGCGGTATGGTCTGAGAAGGCATGGAACCGACCGGCGCCAATCTACCCTCGATGAATCTCCGTCATATCGAGGTCTTCCACGCGGTCTATCGGGCGGGCTCGATCAGCGCCGCGGCCCGCGCCCTCTATGTGTCGCAGCCCTCGGTCAGCAAGGTGCTGAAGCACGCCGAGGGCCGGCTGGGCTTTCCCCTGTTCCGGCTGGTCAAGGGCCGCCTGACCCCGACCGAGGAGGCCCACGCCCTCTTTCGCGACGTGGACGAGATCTACACCAAGATCGAGTCGCTGAAGGAAACCACCCGCAACCTGCTGAAGGGCGGCTCGGCCCATATCGGCCTGGCGGTGCTGCCGTCCCTCGGCCTCGGGGTGGCGCCCCGGGCCGTCGCCCAGTTCCGCAAGAAGAACCCCGGCGTCACCTTCGGGCTGCAGACCCTGCATGACGAGGATGTGCTGCGCGCCCTCTATGAGCGCAAGGCCGATCTGGCCGTGGCCTATGACGCCCCGCGCCATCCCCGCCTGGCTCACACCCGGATCGGCACGGGCGAACTGGTGGTGCTCTACCGGCGCGAGTATTTGCCGGACGCGCCGCCCCGGGTCAGCCTGGACCGCTTCGCCGGCCACGAACTGATCAGCTTGACCGGAAGCGGCCCGGTGGGCGCCCTCTATGCCAGTGAGGTGGTGCAAGGAAAGCGCAGCGGCCCCGAAGGTATCGTGGTGCAGACCTATTATGTGGCTGCATCTCTGGTGCGGCACGGCGCAGGCGTGGCGATTGTCGATGAGTTCACCGCGCGGGAGAACCTCGGACCTGATCTTGATTTCAGGCCTCTGGAGCATCCAGTAAGCTTCGGCGTCTATTGCATATACCTGGAAGATCGCCCGCTTTCCAAGATCGCCAAGGCTTTCGTGAACACGTTGAAGGCCGATATCCAGGACCAGCAGCAGGCGCATAACCCCGGGCTATAACACTCCTCTTTCTTTCGAGCTTCGCGCGCGCCCTGGTTGCGCGATGATTGCGCAACACCACTGCGCCGGCCCGAAGTGAGGCATTATGATCCCGCCGCCCTACCTGCTCTATCTTGGGGACTCCCAGAACGAGCTTTCCGTGAAGACCTCCCGCGGGGTGGCTTACTGGCGTCCCGAATGGAGCCTCGGCGAGCACCGGGGACCGGACTGCACGGTCACCCTGAACCTGCCGCACCTGGACTTCGCCGAGGCCGCCGCCAAGGGCGCCAAGACCCTGATCATCGGCGTCGCCAACGCCGGCGGCGTGCTTGGCCCCAAGATCGTCGCCGACGCCGTCAAGGCCCTGGACGCCGGCCTCAACGTGGCCTCGGGCCTGCATGAGCGCCTGACCGAGCACCCTGAGATCGTCGCCGCCGCCCAGCGCAACGGCCTGTCCCTGTTCGACGTGCGCGAGCCGCCGAAGAAGATGGACGTCGGCAACGGCCGGCCCCGCGCGGGCCACCGCCTGCTGACCGTCGGCACCGACTGCTCGGTGGGCAAGATGTACACGACCCTGGCCATCGAGCGGGAGATGCGCGGCCGCGGCCTGCGCGCCGACTTCCGCGCCACCGGCCAGACCGGCATCTTCATCGCCCAGTCGGGCGTGCCCATCGACGCGGTGATCGCCGACTTCATCTCCGGCGGCATCGAAGCCATCACCCCGGCCCGCAACGACGGCGGCTGGGACCTGGTCGAAGGGCAGGGCTCCCTGTTCCATCCGTCCTTCGCCGGGGTGTCGCTCGGCCTGCTGCACGGCGCCCAGCCGGACGCCATCGTGCTCTGCCACGAGCCGGGCCGGCCGCACATGCGCGGGATCGCCGGCCGCGCCCTGCCGGACCTGAAGGCCTGCCTGGAGGCCAATCTCGCCTCGGCCGCCCTGACCAATCCGGGCGTGACGCCGGTGGGGATTGCGTTCAACACCTCCAACCTCGCCCCCGATGAGGCGCGCCGTCTCTGCGACGAGACCGCCGCGCGCTTCAACCTCCCTTGCCAGGACCCCGTCTCCATGGGCGTGGACCAGATCGTCGACAGGTTAGTTGAATGCTTCGCACCGTTGCAGTCCGAGCAGAGCGTTGGCCGCTAAGCACGCCCTTCCGCATCTCCCGCGGGGTCAAGACCGCCGCTGACGTGGTGGCGGTCACCCTGGTCCAGGACGGGCGGCGGGGCCGCGGCGAGGGCGTGCCCTACGCCCGCTACGGCGAGACCATCGAGTCGGTCCTGGAACAGGTGAACAGCCTGTCGACCGAACTGACCAACGGGATGACGCGCGCCGACCTGGCCGGCCGGCTGGGTCCGGGCGCGGCCCGCAACGCCATCGACTGCGCCCTGTGGGATCTCGAAGCCCGCCTGGCCGGCCGTGCGGTCGCCGACACCCTCGGCCAGCCCCCGCTCCATCCCCTGGTGAGTGCGCTGACCGTGAGCCTGGACACCCCCCAGGCGATGGGTGAGGCGGCCGCACGGATGACCGGGGCGACCCTGATCAAGGTCAAGGTCGACCGGAAGAACCCCGCCGCCTGCCTGGAGGCGGTCCGCGCCGCAGCCCCAGACGCCGCCCTGATCGTCGATCCCAATGAGAGCTGGACGATCGAGACCCTGGCGCAGCTGCAGCCGGTCCTGCGCGAGCTGAAGGTCGCCCTGATCGAACAGCCCCTGTCGGCCGACGAGGATGGCGACCTGCGGGGCTTCGAAAGCTGCGCCCCGATCTGCGCCGACGAGTCCTGCCATGTGTCCGCCGACCTGCCGGGGCTGAAGGACCGCTATCAGGTGGTCAACATCAAGCTAGACAAGACCGGGGGGCTGACGGAAGCTCTCGACCTGCTGACCGAGGCCCGCCGCATGGGCTTCGGGGTCATGGTCGGCTGCATGGTGTCGTCCTCCATGTCGATCGCGCCAGCCTTTCACGTCGCCCGCCACGCCGATTTCGTCGATCTCGACGGCCCCACCTGGATCGCCGAGGACTATGCCGGCGGCGCGGTCCAGCGCGGCGCCGAGCTGCTGCCGCCCAAGGCCCTCTGGGGCGTGCCTGACACCGCGACACCGGACGGCGCGGCCTGATCCGAAAGGGTCGCCGCGCTCAAGGATCGCCTGCCCCTCGTCCTGGAGACCCGCCGATGAGCGACCTTGCGCCCGAGCCTGCGCCCCCCGCCGCGCCTGACCGCAAGGGCGTCAGCGGCTTCGTCCAGCGCTACTGGCTCGAGGTCACCCTGTGGAAGCGGATCCTGCTGGGGCTGGTCCTGGGCACGATCCTGGGCCTGGTGATCGGCGAGCAGGCCATGGGCCTCAAGTGGATCGGCGACGTGTTTGTGCGGCTGATCCGCATGATCGTCACCCCGCTGGTCTTCTTCTCCATCGTCTCGGGCATCGCCGGCATGGGCGATGTGAAGCGGCTGGGCTCCATCGGCGCCAAGACGCTGTTCATGTATCTGGCCCTGACCGCGGTGGCGGTCTCGGTGGGCCTGTCCCTCGGCGTGATCTTCCAGCCCGGCGCGGGCATGGACTTCGCCGGTACGACGCCCCAGGTGCTGGGCGAGGCGCCGACGCTCGGGGCCTATCTGATGAGCATCATCCCGCTCAATCCGTTCGCCGCCCTCACCAATGGCGACATTCCGGCGGTCATCTTCTTCGCCATCCTCATCGGCCTGGGCGTGCTGATGATCGGCGAGCCGGCGGCGCCGGTGGCGCGGCTGTTCCAGATCGGCTCGGACATCATGCTGGTCCTGGTCCGGGTGATCATGGAGCTGGCGCCCTTCGGGGTGTTCGCCCTGGTGGCCTGGGTGATGGGGACGTCCGGGCCGGAAACCTTCATTCACGTGTTCCTGCTGGCCTGCGCCCTGGTGCTCGGCTGCGCCATTCAGAGCCTGATCGTCCATGGCGGCGTCATCCGGCTGATCGCCCGCCTGCCGGTGGTTCCCTTTTTCCGCGACATCGCCGATGCGGTGATCGTCGCCTTCTCCACCTCGTCCAGCGCCGCGGTCCTGCCTGTGGCCATGCGAGTGGCGGAGAAGAATCTGGGCGTCAGCCACACGGTGGCCTCCACCACCCTGCCGCTGGGGGCGACACTGAGCATGGACGGCACGGCCCTCTATGTGGCGCTGCTGGCGGTGTTCTCGGCCCAGGCCTTCGGGGTCGACATGACCGTGGCGCAGTTCTTCATGGTCGGTCTGGTCTGCGTGATCGTGGCGGTCGGCACCGCCCCGGTGCCCTCGGCCTCGCTGTTCATGCTGGCCGCCGTGCTGCAGGTCATCGGTCTCAGCGCCGAGCAGACCGCCCTGGTGGTGGGTTTCATCCTGCCCTTCGACCGCATCCTCGACATGACCCGCACTGTGCCCAACGCCACCAGCGACCTGGTGGTGGCCGTCACCGTGGCCAAGTGGGAAGGCGAGCTGGACGAGGTCGCCTATCGCGCCAGGCCGGTGGAATAGGGGCAGGCGGGGCGGCCTAGTTCGGGGCGCCCCAGACCGGCAGCAGCCGCTCCGCCCGCGTCCAGCCTGACCGGCCATCGGCCAGCCGCACCCGGCGCCAGCCCAGATAGGCCTTGTCGACCCGCCCCGCGGTACCGCCGGCCAGCTGGATCTCGGCCTCTTCCGCCGGGGTGTCCACCGGCAGGGGGCGCAAGGGGCCCGCGCCCCAGACGAGCACCGCCTTGTCGCTGGCCAGGACCCCATAGCCGCTCAGGGCCGTGGCGCAGACCACGCCGCCGATGACCGCCAGCCCCGCCAGGCCCAACCCGGCCTGCGCCAGGCGAGGGGTGGGCCGATAGCGGGCATAGAGCGCCGCGCCCAGCCCTGTGGCGGTGAGCAGGGCGAAGCCGATCAGCAGCCAGCGCCAGGTCGCCGGCGAGGCGAGCGCCATGGCCCGGCCGCGCCAGTCCCGGGGACGGGGCACGCTGGCCCCAGGCTCCAGGCTGTAGCCGGCCTTGGCGCCGGTGGTCATCCAGAGCTGCCGGGTCTGGGGATCGCCGGGGTTCTGCACCCAGGCGATGGCCGCATGACCGGCGGCCTCTTCCCAGCGGTCTTGGGCGGCGAGGGCGATGGCCAGGTTGTGCCGGGTCCGCCAGTCGAGGGGCGTCTCGGCCACGCTCTGGCGCAGGGCCTCGGCGGTCATGTCCTGGGCCAGGGCCTGGCCGCTCAACACCACCAGGGCCAGCCCCGCCATGGCGGCGGCCGGCAGCAGGTTGCTGCGGCGCAGGGCCGTGGCCGGCTTGAAGGGCGGGGGCGGGCCAAGTTTGTCCAGGGCGGCCTGGGCGCGTTTTATCCAGTCGTCAGCGAGCACGCCGGCGCGGGCGTAGAGGAACTGGTCGGCCTGCGCCCACAGGGCGCGCCATTGAGTATCGGGGAAGGCGTCAGGCGCCGGCGCCGCCAGGCCAAGACGCCAGCGCAGGGCGGCGTCGGCCTGCCAGGCCCGCACCAGACGGCGTCGCTCGGCGGCGTCCGACGTCTGGGTCAGTCGGGCCAGCGTTGCGGTCAGGCGCCGATGGGCGGCGCGGGGAATGCGGTGGGGATCGGTCTGGTGGGCGCGCCACAGGGCCAGCAGGCCCCACAGGGCGGCCAGCAGCACCGGGACGGCCAGGAGGGCGCCGATCCAAAGCCCGCCGGCCGGCGGGGGCAGGGCCGACCCCCGGCCTTTCAGCATGGGGGGAAGGCGGGCTTCGTCCTCAGCCGCGTCGGAGGGCCCGTCCTCCGGCGGCAGCAGGTCGCCGTGGGGACCCGGCAGGACGTCCAGGGTGATGGCGTCGGCCCGCACCCGCTCAAAGCGCCCGGACTGCGGATCGAACACCACCATCTCGAAGTCGCTCAGCACATAGCGGCCGGCCCGCTGGGGGATCAGGGTCACGGTCTCGCTCAGGCTCCGCTCGAACAGGCCCGCCCCTTCGGCCTCCTCAAGCTCGGGCGCGCCGACCACCTCGAAGTCGCGGGAGACCTGTCGGGGCGCGAGCCCTCGGATGGCGGGCCAGTTGCCGGTGCCGGCGAGGGTGACCCGCCAGGTCAGACTCTCGCCGACCCGGATCTCCTCGGCCTCGACCTCGGAGGCGACGGTGAACTGGCCGACCGCGCCGGTGAAGCCTTCCGGCGCAGGCGGCAGGGGGCGGATAGTGAAGAGGCCGGGCGCGCTCTGGATGGTGCGGGTTTCGGTGATGGCGCGCTGATACTCGTCCATGTCGACGACCCCGGTCTGCAGCCGCATGACCTGGCTGGCGGGCTCGACCCTGATCTCGCCGGGCTGCAGGGCCATGGCGCGGGTCTTGAATTCGATGACCGCCCGCGAGGCGCCCGGCGCAGGCGGATTGCGCAGCGCGGGCTCCCCCCAGGGCTCGGCGACCAGGGGTTCGGTGGCCCATTCCAGCTCACCTTCCAAATTGCCGAAGGTCGACCAGTCCACGGTCCAGGCCAGGGTCAGGTCGAAGACCTCGCCGGCCCACAGGGGCTTGTCGGGCGCCTCGAAGGCGCCGGTGACGCTCTGTCCCAGGGCGGGCGCGCCCCACAGGGCGGCCAGGGCTGTCAGCGTGGCGGCGGCGCGGCGAAGGCTCACCATGTCTGGGCTCCCGGCGGCCGGGGCTCGGCCGTGGCGCTGCGCAGCCGCTGAAAGAGTTCGGCCGGCGAGTCCGCGGCCCGCAGGCGGCGCAGTTCGTCCAGGGGCTGGACCAGGGCCGGATTGCTCCACTCGGACGGATCGTAGACATCCTCCTGCGAGCCGCCGACATTCTGCAGGCCCTGCTCGCCGGCGGTGGGCTCCTGCTCATCCTCCGGCGGGCCATCGCCGCCGCTGTCGCGAGCGTCTTCGCCGGCCACCGGCTGTTGGCCCTGGGCGCCCATGGGCTCATTGGCCGGGTCGGCCGGGCCGGGGTCTTCCATGGGGACCGGCGGCGGCGGGACCAGCAGCCGCTCCAGCTTGGCCTCGATGGCCGCCCAGTCGGCAAGGTCGGGGGCCTGGGCGCGGCCCCGCCGGGCCGCCATCAGGCCGTCGCGCATGACCCCGTCTTCCAGGGCGTGGCCGTGGCCCCGGTGGATCTCGCCATAGCGGGTGGCCACCTCGGCGATGCGCAGATGATCGGCGGCGGCTAGCCGCGGCTTGGCGATCAGCTCTTCGGCCAGCTCGCGCATCTGCACCAGCGGGTCCTCTTCCCCCTGAAGATCGGCCTCGGTCAGCAGGGGCGCCTGGGCGAGCGAACGGTCCAGCGGCAGGAGCGCCAAGACCAGCAGGGCCGCCAGCGCCGCCTGCGCCGCCTGCGCCAGGGCCTGGACGCGCCGTCGCCGCAGGCGCGGACGGGCCGGGATCTCCACCGCCGCGCTCCAGACCAGCAGAGTGAGCGCGCCCAGGGCAAACCAGGCGAACTGATCGGCCTTGGCGGTCGGACGGCCGTCTATGGCGCCGGCGCTGTCTGGCGGGGTGAGGCTGGCGGCCCGGACAAGCTCGCCCAGGCCGGCGGCCTCGGCCAGGGGAACCACCTGTCCCCCCGTGGCCCTGGCCAGGTCGCTCAAGGCGGCCGGCGCCAGGCGCGAGACGACGGGTGCGCCGGACTCCCGCGTGAGGGGCTGGCCGTTTGGTCCCGGCGGCGTCGCGCCGGCCTCGGTCCCCACGCCGACGGCGATGATCCTTACATTTCGGGCTCGCAGATCCCCCAGCCGCTCGCGCCAGACGCCGGGCTCGGCCTCGCCATCGGTCAGGATCACCAGGACACGGCCCTGGTCGGCGTCGCTGAAACTGGCCAGGGCGAGGTCCAGCAGGGCGGAGAAGTCGCTGCCCGGAACCGGCATGTGCTCGGGCGCCATCTGCGGCAGATAGGCCGAGAGGATCGCCCGATCCTCGCTGACCGGGGCCAGCAGGTGGGCCGTGCCGGCAAAGCCGATCAGGCCGATGCGCCGGTCGGGCAGGTCGTCGGCCAGCCGAATAGCCAGGCTGCGGGCCCGGGCCAGCCGGGTCGGCGACACATCGGCCGCCAGCATGCTGCGCGACAGGTCCAGCGCAAGGATCACCTCGCCCGGCGCCTGGTCGCCCTCGGCCGGGGGCGCCTGGCCCCATTGCGGTCGCGCCAGGGCGAGCACCACCAGCAGCAGCGCCAGCCAGAACCGCCAGGCTGGCCCAGACCCGCCGCGCCGGCCGTCGAAGCGCACCCGTCCCCCAGCCGCCACGCCTCGCCGCACCTGGGGCAGGGCGGTCCTGCCGTCGCCGCCCCGCGACAGCCAGACATCGAGGGCCGCGAGGATCGCGACCACGGGGGCCAGCCAAAGGACCATGGGCCAGAGGAAGCTCATGCCGGCGCCCTGCGGCGAAGGCCGCCCAGACGCGCGGCCAAACCGCCCCAGATGGGGGCGGCCAGCAACAGGGCGATCAGGGCTGCGGCCAGCGGCCAGGGGAACAGCTCGGTGGTGACGACCCGGGTGCGGGAACTGAAGGCGGTCTTCTGGGCCGCATCGATGGCGGCGAAGGCCTGGCTGAGCGCAGCCACGTCACCGGCCTGGACGAAGCGTCCGTCGGTCTCCTGCGCCATGCGCTGGAGGGCCTCGATGTCCAGGGCCGAAGGGAACTGGCGGGTGCCCACGCGCTGGCCCTGATCATCGAAGATAGGGAAGGGGACCATGCCGTTGCGCCCGGCCCCGATGGCGTAGACCGGTGTGCCCCGATGGCGGGCGATGGCGGTGGCCTGGGGCGGGGTCAGGCTGCCGCTGGTGTTGGCCCCGTCGGTGAGCAGGATGACGAACTTGCCCACCGCCGACTCGTCGCCTTCGCGCTCGTTCTCCAGGCCCGCCAGGGCGATGGCCAGGCCATCGCCGATGGCGGTGCCGTCGTCCAGCAGGCCGATCTGGAGGGAGGCCAGCTGGTCCGCCAGCCAGGCGTGGTCGGTGGTCAGGGGGGCCAGCGTGTAGGCCCGGGCGGCGAACACGACCACGCCGATCCGGTCGTTGGGCCGCTCGGTGACGAAGGCTTGGATGGCCGGGCGGACGGCTTCCAGCCGGTTGATCGGGCCGTCCGGGCCCACATAGTCCTCGGCCAGCATCGAGGTGGAAAGGTCGATGGCCAGCATCAGGTCATAGCCCCGCGAGACCACCTCCTGCCGCTGGTCGGTCCGCTGGGGCCGCGCCAGGGCGAGCGCCAGCAGGGCCAAGCCCAGGCAGAGGGCGACCATCCGCCAGGGGGCCGCCGGCGTGCGGCTGCGGGGGTTCCAGGCTGCGGCGTAGGGGACGAGCCAGACCGGCGCCCGGCCGCGCCACAGCCGCCAGGCGATCAGCGCCGGGATCAGGGCCAGCAGCAGCAGGAAGGCCGGGGCGGCGAGCTGGACCTGGCTCATGAGGCGTCGCGCAGGGCGCCGAGGCTGCGGGTGCGCAGGAAGCCCACCAGGGCGGCCAGGGGATCTTCGTCGGTGCGCACCACCAGCCGGTCCCCGGGATTGGGCCACCAGGCCGCCCATCGGGCTTCGCGCTCAGCCCGCCAGGCGACATGGGCGCCGCGGCTGGCCGCCGTAGCGTCCATCCAGACCAGTTGGCCCGCGGCGGGGTCATAGGCGGTGACGCCTTGGACGCCGGGGCCGTTGCGCTCCCAGGCGTCCTCCACCCGCACCCCGATCACCGGATGGCGGCGGCGGAAGGCGGCCCATTCCGGCGGCGGAGCGCTGGCCGGAACCTCGCCAAACCAGACCACCAGGGCGCCCTGGGGCGCCTGCTGCGAGATCAGCGGCCAGGGAACGAAGGGGGTTGGCGGCGTGGGATCCGGGGGCGGGGCGGCGAACAGGGCGGCCAGGGCCGAGAGGATGCGGGCGCGGCGTCGCGTCGGACTGAAGGCGGTGGAGCCCTCCGGGGTGACGTGCAGCAGGCCGGCCCGCTCGCGGTTCACCACCGCCAGCATCAGGGTGAGCGCGGCGAGCTGAAGTAGGACGTCGCGCTTGCTGGCCGCGCCGGATCCGAACTGCAGGGCCGGATCGTCGCCGACCACGGCGTAGACGGTCAGCTCCCGCTCCTCGACGAACACCTTGCGATAGAGGTCGCCGAGCCTTGCAGTGACGTTCCAGTCCACGTCGCGGATATCGTCGCCGAACTCGTAGCGGACCACCTGGTCGAACTCCATGCCCCGGCCTCGGAACACCGAGCGATAGCCGCCGGCCAGCAGGGTCTGCACCGACCTGCGGCGCAGCTGCCATTCCAGCCGCCGCAGCGCGGTCTGGGCGCGGGGATCGATCTCGGGCGGGCGGGCCGTCATGGGGCTTAAGCGTCAGCCCGGGACGGGAACGTCGGCGAGCACCTGGGCGATCACCGTCTCGGCGCTCAGGCCGGCGGCCTCGGCCTCATAGGTCAGGCCGATCCGGTGGCGCAGCACGTCGTGCGCCACCTCCTGAACCAGGGCCGGCGTCACCTGGGCCAGGCCGCGGATGAAGGCGAGCGCCCGGCTGGACTGATAGAGGGCGAGCGTGGCCCGAGGCGAGGCGCCGAAGGCGAGCTGGCGCAGGCCTGATGACCCGCCTGCAGGGGCCGGCGCGGCCATGTCCCGGGTCCTGCGGACCAGGGCCAGCAGATAGGCCTCGATCTCCGGCGCCACGAACACCTCATCGACCCCCTGGCGCAGGGCCAGGAGTTCCGGGCCGTTGGACGTGGCCTCCACCGAGGGCGACCGGGTGGCCGAGCCCCAGCGGCGCAGCATCTCCAGTTCGTCCGTATCAGAGGGGTAGTCCAGCAGGACCTTGAACAGGAAGCGGTCGGTCTGGGCCTCGGGCAGGGGATAGGTGCCCTCATGCTCCACCGGATTCTGGGTCGCCAGGACGAGGAAGGGATCGGGCAGGGGATGGCGGGTCCCGCCGATGGTCACCTGCCGCTCTTGCATGGCTTCCAAGAGCGCGCTCTGCACCTTGGCCGGCGAGCGGTTGATCTCGTCGGCCAGGACGATATTGGCGAAGACCGGCCCCAGATGCGGCGTGAAGCTGCCGTCATGGGGGGAATAGACCAGGGTCCCGACCACATCGCTGGGCAGCAGATCGGGGGTGAACTGGATGCGCTCGAAATCCAGCCCCATGGCCTGGCCCAGGGACTTGACCAGCAGGGTCTTGGCCAGGCCCGGCATGCCTTCCAGCAGGACGTGACCGCCCACCAGCAGGGCGATCTGCAGCCGCTCGATCACCTGGGTCTGTCCCAGAACCGCCTTGCCGACCTCGGCCGACAGGCGCGCGGCCCAGGCGGGACCCGGCAGGGTGGCGGACGAGGCGGGCTGCGGGTGACTCATCGGGACCATCCACGCGTTACACTTACGACCGACGCGCCCCATGCCGGGCGCGCCGGGTCTTCCACAAGAACTACTGGCCGCGCCGCAGGACCCGGCCGTGCCGCGCGTCGGTCACCTCGCCGTCCATGACCGCCGGCTGCCCGTTGACGAAGATGTACTCCATCCCCTCGGAATAGGCGTGGGGCTGCTGGTAGGTGGCCACGTCGCGGATGGTCTCGGGGTTGAACACCAGCACATCGGCATAGGCGCCGGGGCGGAGGACGCCGCGGTCGGGGATGGAGAACACCTCGGCCGAAAGACCGGTGGAGGCGTGGATCGCCTGGGCCATGCTGATCACCTCGCGATCGAGCACGTAGCGGCTGAACTTGCGCGGGAAGGCGCCATAGGCCCGCGGATGTTCGCCGCCCACGCCGAATGGCCCCAGGGCGCCGTCGCTGGAGGTCATGGTCCAGGGCTGCTGCATCAGCCGCTCCACGTCGCGCTCGTTCATGTTGAAGGAGACGATGCTGGCGCCGCCCTCGATCAGCATGTCGATGGCGGTGTCGAGGGGGTCCTGCAGGTTGCGCCGCGCGATCTCGTCCAGGCGCATGCCGTTGAGCGACGGATCAGGCGCATAGTTGCGGATCATGATGGCGTTGGCGCCGGCCCGGCGTTCCAGATTGGCCACCATCTCCTGGCGGATCAGGGCGCGCTGCTCGGGATTCTGCAGGCGCTTGACCGTGGCGTCGGGTCCGCCCTCCTGCGCCCAGCCGGGCACCAGGGAAGCCTGGAGGGACGAGCCGGAGGCGGCGTAGGGGTATTGGTCAGCCCAGATGGACAGCCCCTCGGCCCGGGCTGCGTTGATCAACTCCACCGCCTGCTCCGACTGGCCCCAGACGCTGGGGCCGAGCATCTTCATGTGCGTCACCACGCCGATGATGCCGGTCTGGCGAGAGACCGCGATCAGCTCCTTGATGGCGCCCAGCACGCCGACATCGTAGCTGGACTCGTCGCGGATGTGGCTGATGTGGAAGGCGTTCGGATAGGTCGCCGCCACCTTGGCCAGGGCCACCAGTTCGGGCGTCTCGGAATACTTGCCGGGAATGTAGAAGGGGCCGCTGGAAAAGCCGAAGGCGCCCAGGTCCATGGCCTGTTTGACCAGGGCTTCCATCTGCGCGAGCTCGGCCGGGGTGGGCTTGCGGTTCTCCAGACCCATCACGTCCTTGCGCACGCCGTTGTGGCCGATCATCGGCACGACGTTGACGCCCGGCACATTGGTCTCGATGGCGTCGATCTGTGGGCGTAGGTCGCCGGGGCCGCCGCCGTCGGGATTGATCATCACCGTGGTGATCCCCTGGTAGAGGATCGGCACGGCGGCGGAGAGCTCGGGCGTGCCGATCTCGGGGGCGGCGTGGGAATGGGGGTCGATGAAGCCGGGCGAGACGATCTTGCCTGTGGCGTCGACGGTGGTGGTGGCGGTGGCGGTGGCCGGGATGGCGCCGACCTCGACGATGCGTTCGCCCTTGATCGCCACGTCGGCGGCGCGACCCTCGGCGCCGGTGCCGTCATAGACCATGCCGCCGCGGATCAGGACGTCATACTCCTGGGCCAGGGCCGTGGCCGAGACCCCCGACATCAGGCTGAGCGCCAGGCCGGCCGCCAGGACGCGGCGGCGAAGGAAGCTCGGCGGGGTCGTGATGCGCTCAGGGGTCATGGTGGTCTCCACGAACTGGGACGTTTTGGGGTCGTGTGAAAAGAGCCCCGGGCTTTCGCCCGGGGCTCCCCTGGATTTGCTCAGTACTCGAAGCGTACGCCGACCCGGAACACGCGGCCGAGGATGTCATAGACCCCCTGGCTGGTGGACGGGTTGCCGTAGGCGGTGCCGGCCGGGCCGTAGGCGACGATCTCCGGGTCGCGGTTGAACAGGTTGGAGATGCTGACGAAGGCCTCGGTCTTCTGAAGGACCTTCAGGTCGTAGGTCATGGCCAGGTCGACATAAAAGGCGCCGTCGATGTGGTTGTCGTTGATCGTGCGGTTGGCGATCGTCGAGGCGGGACAGCCAGTGGTGCACTCGATGAAGGCGTTGTCATAGGTGCTGTCGCTCACCCCGCGGCCGGTGACCTGGATGGTCCAGGGATCGGCCGTATAGGTGGCCGTCGCCCGGTAGATGAACTCCGGCAGGGTGATCGAGCCGGCCGTATCGGTCGGGGCGTCGATGCCGTTGTCCTCGTAGTTTTCCAGGTAGTAGGTGCCCACCGCCCGCAGGGCCATGGCGCCGTCGCCGAGGTTGAAGCGGTAGGAGGCTTCCAGGTCGAGGCCGCGCGACTTCTGGACCGCGAAGTTGAACGGGCTGACCGACACCTGGCTGATCTGGTTGCCCGACCTCGTGATGGCCGCGCAGTAGGTCTGGTTCCCCTGGAAGCAGCGGTCGACGATGGTGCTGGCCGTCACCGAACCGATGGCGCCTTCGATCTGGATGTCGAAATAGTCGATGGCGGCGGCGAAGCCCGGCAGGAAGGTTGGCTGCAGCACCACGCCCACGCCCCAGGTGTCGGCCAGTTCGGGGTCGAGGTTGAGGTTGCCGGTGGTCAGCTCCAGAAACTGGGTGGACTGGTTATTGTTGAACGGGTCCAGCAGGGTGTTGGTGCGGCTGGTGCCGGCGGCGAACAGCTCGTTCAGGTTCGGCGCCCGGATGTCCCGTGAGCGGGTGACGCGGAAGCGGATGTCGGGGATCGGCGAATAGACCGCGCCCACCTTCCAGGTCGTGACATAGCCCGAGGTGCTGTAGTCGGTGCCGCGGACCGCGGCGTTCAGGTCAAAGCCGTCGGCCAGCGGAACGACCGCCTCCACATAGGCCTCGGTGACCGTGTAGGAGCCGAAGGTGGGGCGATAGTTGCCCACGAACCAGCCCGACTGGAATTCGGTCGGGACCTCGCCGGAGACCTCCTCCTTGCGGTGCTCGATCCCGGCCGCCATGGAGACCGGGCCAGCCCAGGTCGAGAAGGGGTCGCCGGAGATGTTGGCGGCGGCCACCTGCTGGGTGAAGAACTGCTTCCGCTGCGGATTGCCCAGGATGTAGTCCAGAGCGGCCTGGGAATTGACGCCGATGCCCATGCGGTTGAACGGCACGCAGCCATTGGTCGGGTTGGTCAGGGTCGAGCGGCAGACGATGTCGCCGTTGGGGGCGAAGACCGCGTCCTGGGCGAGCGCCAGACGGGCGTTGTTGGTGATGTCGCGGGCGATCTCCAGGGTGTCGGTCTCGCCCCGCTGATAATAGGCGTCCCAGCGCCAGGCGCGGTCGAAGGCGTCGAAGTCGCCCTCGGCCCCGACCACATAGCGGGTGACGCTCCGCTCATTGTCGGTCTTGCGGATCGGCAGGTCGGCGTTGGTGGTGCCGAGGCTGAAGCTGGCGATGTTCAGGGCGGCCAGCTGTTGGCGGATCGAGGCCGGCAGGAAGGCGTTGTCCGACCGGATGGTCACATTGCCCTGGTTGAACTGGACGCCGGTCCAGCCGAGGGAGGCGTGCTCGTTGTACGAGAACTGGCCGAAGATCTCGATATTGTCGGTGATGTCGAAGCTGACCCGGCCGAAGAAGCCCTTGCGGCGGTCGTCGGCGTTCAGGGACTGCTTGTCATTGACCTGAACCGACTCCCAGTCGCCGCCGATCATCCAGGGGTCGCGGGTCAGGCCATAGGCCTGCTGGCCCACCACCCCGCCGACGCCGAAGGTCGTCCCCCGCAGAGGGGTGTTGACGATGATGCCGCCTGGCGTGGCGTTGGACAGACCAGCGCCGCTGGTGACGAAACGCTCGGGCTGGCCGTTGCCCGGCGCATAGTTCGGGTTGGTGATGATGTACCAGCCGTCGTTGTTCCAATCCCGCGGCACGCCATAGATGCCCTCGCGATCGACGATCTCGCCGTTCAGCAGCAGATGGCCGCGGCCGCCGGCGAAGGGCGTGCCGTAGGTCAGGTTGACCCGGTACTCGTCATCGTCGCCATAGGTGGTCTGGCCAGCCTCGACCGAACCCTTGAAGCCTTGATAGTCGGTGTCGAGGATGAAGTTGACCACGCCGCTGACGGCGTCGGAGCCATAGGCCGCCGAGGCGCCGCCGGTGACGATCTGCACGCCGCTGATCAACCCCTGGGGAAACGTGTTGACGTCCACCGACCCAGTGATGGTGGAGCCGACCGAGCGCTGGCCATTCAGCAGAACCAGGGTGCGGCTGGCGCCCAGGCCGCGCAGGTTCAGCGCATTCACGCCCGCCGTGCCCGAACTGATGGACGCGTTGGAGGTCTGCGGCGTGGCGCTGCCGACGATGGACGGGATGTCGTTGACGAAGTCGGCCACGTTGGATGGGGCGGCGGCAAGGATTTCCGTCTCGCTGATCACCGTAAGGGGCGTGGGCGCCTGATAGCCGTCACGAACGACGCGAGTGCCGGTGACCACCACCTCTTCCACGCTGGCGACGCCGGACGTGGCGACGGTCTGCGCGCCGGCCGCGCCGGCTGCGGCGACGCCCAGCAGCAGGGCCATGGCGGAAGCGCCGTGGGTCAGGCCCAATTTGCGGGCAGATCGGAGCCCCCGAGCCCGCACGTTGTGCATCTGAAGATTTCTTGACATGACTAGCCCCCTCGGAATTGACGATAAGCAGAATGTTCATTTGGCGCCCGGCTTTATTATAGTTCGCCGGAACTGCGATGATCTGCGCCCGTATTCATAACGAGGTTGTCGGCCCCCCACCGGAGTGTCAACGCCGGCTGCCCTTCGGAATATTGCGGCGCCTATAACCCTCAGACATAGGTGTGGCGCGCCCGGCCGGCGCCGAGACTGAGGGAGGCCTTGGCGGGGCTGCCTTTGCGGAGGATGGCCAATAGGGTTTCCAGCGGCGGGAAATGGCGAGACTGCGCCGGCCGCGGAGCCTGCCGCGCCCGATTCCAGGCGATGGAGCGCCGGATTCGGGGCGCCGCCAAGCGAGCCAGGGCGATCCAGGTCAAGCCATGACGTCAGGCTATTGGTGGCGCAATATTCGGAAGGGTCGTCTTGATTGACACTAATGTCGCAGGACTGACACCTTTCCGAGGGGCCGAAGCAAGACATCTTCGGCCCGGGGGCGTCCGCACGAAGATTCGGGCAGTCATCCTGTCAATATTTAGCCCGGCAGCCGGATTTGACCGGGAGGCGGGCGTCGCCGATCCGGCCTAACCTGGTCCGACCGGCCCTGATTTGAACAAGGATCTGACATGAAAACGCCCTCTGGTTTCCTCCGCCGCCGGGTGCTGGCCGCGGGCCTCGCGCTCGGTCTGATGTCCGGCGTTTCGAGCCACGCCCTGGCGCAGGCCTATGATGTCCTGATCCGTGGCGGCATGGTCTATGACGGCACCGGCGCCGAGGGCCGCGCCGCCGACGTGGCGATCAAGGGCGACCGCATTGTCGAGGTCGGCGAAATCCCGGCCTCGGCCACCGCCGCCACCGTGGTCGACGCCACCGGCAAATACGTCTCGCCGGGCTTCATCGACACCCATTCCCACGCCGCCCCGGGCGTCGAGACGCCGGAGCTGGCGCCGGCCATCTCGGTCCTCACCCAGGGGATCACCACGGCGATGATCAATCCCGACGGCGGCGGCCCGGCCGATCTGCGCCCGCAGGTGGCGGCGATCGAGGCGGCCCGGCCCGGGGTCAATGTCATCCCGATGATCGGCCACAACGGCGTGCGGCGCGAGGTCATGGGCCTGGAGAACCGCAAACCCACGGCCGCTGAGCTGGCGGAGATGCAGGGCCTGGTGCGCGACGCCATGACCTTCGGCGCGCTGGGCATGTCCAGCGGCCCCTTCTATGTGCCGGGCAAATACTCGGACACCAGCGAGATCGTCGCCCTGGCCAAGGTGGCCGCGGAGTTTCCGAACGCCTTTCACACCAGCCATATCCGCGACGAGTCCAGCTATGACATCGGCGTGCTGGCCTCGGTGGCCGAGCTGATCGAGGTCTCGCGCCAGACCGGCATTATCGGCGTGGTCAGCCACATGAAGATGCTGGGCCCGACGGTGTGGGGCCAGTCCGACGATGCGATCGAGATGATCGAGGCGGCCCGGGCCGAGGGCCTGTCGATCTGGGCCGACCAATACCCCTACGCCGCCTCCAGCACCGGCCTGTCGGCGGCCCTGATCCCCGGTTGGGCGCAGGAAGGTGGCCGCGAGGCCCTGGCCAAGCGCCTGCAGAACCCCGAGCAGCGCGCCCTGATCCGCGAGGGCATGGTCGAGAACCTGGCCCGCCGGGCCGGCGCCAACGCCATCATGATCTCGAGCTACAGCCCCGATCCTTCGTTGGAAGGCATGCGCCTGGACGAGATCGCGCGGCGCAACCTGCAGGACCCCCTCGACACCGCCATCGACCTGCTGATCAAGGGCGGGGCCGGCATCGTCTCGTTCAACATGAATGAGGACGATCTGGAGTTGCTGATGAAGCAGCCCTGGATGATGACCTCGTCGGACGGCGCCCTGGTGACCTTCGGCGAGGGCGCCGAGCATCCCCGGGCCTATGGCGCCTATCCGCGCAAGCTGCGGCGCTATGTGATCGAGCGCGAGGTGATCAGCATGGCCCAGGCGATCCACGCCTCCAGCGGCCTGCCGGCCGAGGTGTTCTCCATCCCCGACCGCGGCGTGATCCGGGCCGGCGCCTATGCCGACGTGCTGGTCTTCGATCCTGAGACGGTCCGGGACGTGGCCACCTATCCCAAGCCGCACGCCTATTCGCAGGGCATGGACTACGTGTTCGTGAACGGCAAGGCGGCCCTGGCGCAGGGCGAAGTCACGTCTGAACGCGCCGGCCGCGTCATCCTGCGCGGCCGCTAGCTGCGCTGGCTAGGGTCGGAGCCGTCACCCCCACAGGCGGCTCCGGCCCGAACGTCTTTCAAAGCATCTCCCCCTCCAGGATCTCCAGTCATGCGCCGCGCGACCCTGAAATCCCTGCTGCTCGCCACCGCCCTGATGGGGGCGGGCGCGGCCGAGGCCGCCGAGTTCGACCTGGTGATCCTGGGCGGCCAGGTGGTGGATGGCACGGGCGCGCCTGCCTATCGCGCGGATCTGGCCATTGAGGGCGACAGGATCGTGCGGATCGCGCCGGACGGGCTGAAGCCCGCCGATGGCGACGCCGTGCTGGACGCCCGCGGCCTGATCGTGGCGCCGGGATTCATCGATAACCACGCCCACATCGCCGACAACATCCATGAATATCCCCTGGCCGAGAACTTCGTCCGGCAAGGGATCACCAGCATCATCGCCAGCCTGCACAGCGGGCCGCAACCCTATCCGCTCAAGCCATATGTCGAGGCGCTGAAGGTCGCGCCCAATGTCGGCTTCTTCGCCGGCCACAGCTTTGCCCGCACCCAGGTGCTGGGCATGGAGAACCGGGCGCCGACCCCGGCCGAGCTGGCGCGGATGCAGAAGATCATCGCCGACACCATGGCCGACGGCGCGCTCGGCATGTCCACCGGCCTCGTCTATGTGCCGGCCAACTACGCCAAGCCGGATGAAGTCATCGCCATGGCCAAGGTCGCCGCCTGCTGGGGCGGGATCTATGTGTCGCACATGCGTGACGAGGGGGCCGGCGTGCTGGACTCCGTGGCCGAGGTGATCGAGGTCGCCGACAAGGCCGGCCTGCCGGGCCAGATCAACCACCACAAGGCCATGGGCTCCACCCAGTGGGGCTGGAGCGTCAAGACCCTGGCCATGATCGACGAGGCCCGCGCCCGCGGCCTGGACATCACCCACGATCTCTATCCCTATTCCGCCTCGAGCTCGTCCTCGGCGGTCATGTTCCCCGCCTGGGCCCTGGCCGGCGGCCCCGAAGGCTTCAAGGCCCGGATGGAAGATCCGCAGGTCCGGCCCAGGGTCGAGGCCGAGATGATGCGCATCCTGATGGTCCAGCGGGGCGGGGCGGATCTGGCGCGCCTGCAGTTCCGCAGCCTGGCGGCCGACCCGTCCTACAACGGCAAGACCCTGGCCGACCTCGCCCGTGACCGCGGGCTGGCCGGCACGCCGGAGGATGCGATCCAGCTGCTGATCGAGCTGCAGCTCAAGGGCGGGTTCACCGCCATCTATCACGTGATGGACGAGGCCGACGTGGTGCGCATCCTGCAACACCCGCTGGCCATGATCGAGACCGACGGCGACCCGGTGGGCTTCGGCGACGGCTTCCCGCATCCCCGCACCTATGGCGCCTTCCCCCGGGTGCTCGCCCGCTATGTGCGCGAACAGAAGGTCCTGACCCTGGAGGACGCCGTGCGCCGCATGACCTCGCTGGCCGCCGACCAGGTCGGCCAGACCGAGCGCGGACGTTTGGCGCAGGGCGCCTTCGCCGACATCACCGTCTTCGACGCCGAGACTATCGCCGACAGGGCGACCTTCGAAGATCCCCATCAGTACGCGGTGGGTATTCGCCATGTGGTCATCAATGGCGTGCCGGTGATCCGCGCGGGCGCGCTGACCGGCGCCATGCCCGGCCGGCCGCTGCTGGGACCGGCGCGGCCCGACGCGGTGCGGCCTGATCCGACGACGCCGGGCTGTCCGGCCGCCTAGAGGGTGAGCGCCACGCCGCCCATGCCCGAGGCCCAGCTGGGCATGGCTTCGTAATATAGGCGCTCGCCGCAGGCGCCCGGGACGGCGCCGGCCAGGGTGATCCAGGCGCTGACCTCAAGTCCGCCATTGCCGGCGGCCGCCAGGATCTCTGTGTTGGTCATGCGGGCGAGCTCGGCCCCGCGCCCCTCGACCATGGCGTCCATGAAGGCGAGGTCCCACTCTGCGTTGACCTGGCCCTCCTGGGGCACGCCCAGCCAGTGGGACAGGCCGCCGCCGGCCAGCAGGGCGACCCGTTCGCCGGCCGGCCGCACAGCCTCCACATAGGTTTTCAGCAAGCCGCCCAGGCGCCAGCAGGCCTCGGGCTCGGGCGGCGGCGCCACGGCCGCGTTCACATAGAGCAGCGCCGTGGGCAGGGTCCGGTTCGGATCGACGACCCCGTGGGGGATCATCACCCCATGGTCGGGACGCACGCCCGACAGGGTCTGCACGGCCTGGCCCTGGCCGTCGAGGAAGTCGGCCAGGCCTTGCGCGAAGGCGCCCGCGCCGGGGACAGGGTCGGTGGGCAGGCCCATGTCGCCATAGGGGGTGAGCACCTCGTCCAGGGCGATGGCGAACGGGGCGGGCTGGTCGGCGTGGAAGTTGTTCAGGTGATCGGCGGTGATCACCACCAGAATGTCAGGCCGCGTCGCGTGCAGCCGGCGGCCGATCTCGCGCATGCCTTGGAAGACCCGTTCGGCCTGGTCCTCCACGCCGTCCGGCGCGCCCAGCACATGGGAGGTGGCGAAGGCTCCGACGATCTGGCCCATGGGCTACCTCCGGTCGAAATAATAGCTGATGGCGAACGGCGTGATGGTCGCCCGGCCCGACCAGATCAGCCACTTGATGATCAGGTTCGGATGGACGCCTAGGTCGTGCAGGTCGTCGCGCCCGCCCTGGTTCAGCACGCCGCGCGCCGCCTCCGGCACGCCGAACCGGTCGAACAGCTCGGCCGGATCGGTCTTGATCAGCCCCCGGTCGGCCGGCGTGGCGATCAGGTGGTGGATCATGGCGTGGACGCCGGGCGGCGCAGCCATCGTCAGAGCGTCCGGGGCTGAACGAAGTCGAGCACGGCGCGGCAGAAGTCGTCCCGCTGCTCGATCATCGCCCAGTGGCCGCAATGGGGGACGATATAGCCCCACGAATTCTCGAACAGCTCCAGGAACCGATAGGCCCGGGGCAGGATGGAGACACCGTCCTCCTTGCCGTTCACCACCAGGATCGGGTGCTTGATCGTCGCCAGGCGCTCTTCGGGATAGTTGAGCGTGCCGGTCCTGGTCTGGGCGTTGATCGCCGCCAGGGCCGCGCGGGCCTCGGGCCCGTCGACGATCTCATAGCGGTACTGGATCATCTCTTCGGGCGGAACATAGGCCGGGCCGGTGAGGCCCGAGACCACCCGGCGCATGCCCTCGAGCGTGAAGTCGTACTGCAGGTTCTTCATCAGGTCGGGCGAGGGCTTTTCCGGGATCGGCAGGCCGGCGCTGCCCATCAGCACCAGGCGCTCGACCATCTCCGGGTGATCCAGCGCGACCCCGATCGAGGCGGCGCCGCCCATGGAGTTGCCCACCAGGACCACAGGGCCGAGGTCCATGGCCTTGAGGAAGGCGGCCAGGTGGGCGTTTCGGCCCGGCTGGTCATAGGGATAGGTCTCAGGCGAAGGCTTGTCGGTATGGCCAAAGCCGATCATGTCCGGGGCGATCACCCGGTGGGTGCGGGCGAAGATCGGCAGGCATTCGATCCAGTTGCCATAGGCGTCTGCGCCGGCCCCGCCCCCGTGGACCAGCACCAGGGGCGGGCCTTCACCGGCCTCCAGATAGTGGGTGCGGACGCCGTCCGCCTCGATGAACCGGCTGGCGACGCCGGTTCCGTCCAGCTTCATCTCGGCGCTCATCGCAGGTGCTCCGGGGTCTGGATGCCGCGGTTGCAGCGGCTGGCCAGCCGCCGCCATTCCAGGATCGTCACGTCCGGCTCACAGAGCATTTCGTCCAGCCAGCCATAGTCGTCCTGATAGAAGGGCTGGGTGACCTCGCGGGCCCAGATGTCGTCGGCGTTGAAGCCGTCCAGGCCGTGGGGCTTCCAGATGGTCTCGAAGTCGTTGGCGAACTTGAGCCGGGCTTCGTCGGTCTTGGCCTCGTGGCCGATGGTCTGGAAATAGATGTGGGTGTCGGCGTCGATCGGCACGTACCACTCGAACTGGGTGAGGCCGGGCGCCGGGAAGGAGTCCACCTTCAGCACGCCGGGCAGCCAGCACGAGGTCTTCATGGCCGCAGACGTGCCGCTGGCCTCGCCACTGCGGACGCCGCGGACCACCACCTCGCCGTCCACCTCGCCCTCCCAGGCCGGCTTGTGCAGGGCGAAGTCGTCGATGACGCCCTTAGGCCCATCGGGCGCCTCCACCGTCTCCACCGCGCCGGGCAGGGGGGTGTGGCCGATGGGGAAGTTGAACACCCGGTAGTGGCGAAGGGTGGTGTCCTTGTGGATGAAGATGTGCAGGGCGTCGAAGCCGTTCTCGGCCCCCAGGCGCCAGTTGGAGTTCACCACCCGGTGCTTGCCCAGGACCATGACGTCGTCGTCCAGGAAGCCCGGCGGCACGTCGTGCGCCAGGGGCGGGGGCGGGCCGTCCTCGGTGTCGCCGATGAAGATGAAGATCACGCCCTTGGCTTCCTCGACCGGGAAGGTGGTGATCTTGCGCCGGCCGATCAGGCGGCTGTCGGGCACGGCCAGGATGTTGACCAGCTCGCCGGTCTGAACCCGGTAGGTGTAGCCGTGGTACCAGCAGGTGATGGTGTCGCGGGTGTAGCAGTCCAGCTTCTTCGATAGCGGCACGCCCCGATGCAGGCAGCGGTCGCGGATTGAATAGACCTTGCCGTCGATGCGCTTGAGGATCAGGGCCTCGCCCAGCAGCTTGACCGTGATCGCCTCGCCCTCGGCGATCTCCTTGGAGAAGCGCACCGGGTACCAGTGATTCCGGAAACCGAGCTTGGCCTCCACATAACCCTTCCAGTCGCCGACCGCGTTGGCGACCTCAGGATTGACGAAATGATCCTCACTCATGGGATTCCTACTCTGACGCGGCGCCGACTTTGGCGAGCTAGTTTGTATGACAATATGACGGACGACGGCGAGGCAAGCGCCGGGCGAGCCCTGCCGCCGCAGGGATGGGCGGCGCCTATTTTTGAGGCGCTCTAGAGGCTGAAATTCAGGCTGACGGCGCCCAGGCCGCTGATCTCGGCCACCACCTTGTCGCCCGGCGCGACATTGGCCATGGGGCCGAGCGCCCCGGTCAGCAGCAGCTCGCCCTTGCGCAGGGGATGACCCAGGGCGGCCGAGCGGCGGGCCAGCCAGGCCGCGGCGTTCAGGGGACTGCCCAGGCAATCGGCGCCCGTGCCATGCGAGGCCTGCACGCCGTTGACGCTCATGGTCATGGCGCAGCCGATCAGGTCCAGCCCGTCCAGCCGCCGCACCGGCCCGCCCAGGGCCACCAGGCCCGACGAGGCGTTGTCGGCCACAGTGTCGAGGATGTTGATCTTCCAGTCGGCGATACGGCTGGAGACGATCTCGACCGCCGGAACCACCCAGGCCACGGCCTCATAGAGATCGGCCACCGTGCAGTCGGGCAGGTCCAGGTCGCGGGAGAGGATCAGGGCCACCTCGGCCTCGACCTTGGGCTGCTGCAGCCGTGCGAAGGGTAGTTCCTCGTTGTCGCCGAACACCATGTCGGCGAACAGGTGGCCGAAGTCGGGCTCCGACACCCCGAGCTGCGCCTGAACAGCCTTGGAGGTCAGGCCGATCTTGCGGCCCACCACCCGGCGGCCCTGGGCCGTCCAGTGACGCACCTGGGCCAGCTGCACCTCGTAGGCGGCGGCCACGTCGCCGGGCGCGAAGGCCTCGCGGATTGGGGGCTGGCGCGGGCCGTCATAGGCGTCCAGCAGCTGGCGGGCGAGCTGTTCGGTCGGGCTGGCTGGGCTCATGAGGTCCTCCATAGGGGCTCGCGCGGCCTGCGAGACCGCCTCTTGTGTTCACGCCGTAATGTCATATCGTCATACAAACTTCAGTCAAATGGCGAGGGGCGATGTACGCCGCGCATTTCACCTTTTCCGATGGTCGCGTCACCTCTGTCCCGGTGGCGCCGGGCCAGACCGTGCTGGAGGCGGCGATGCTGATCGACGCCCCGATCCGCTATGACTGCGCCTCGGGCGAATGCGGTGCCTGCATCGCCCAGCTGACTTGCGGAGAGGCCGAGTTCGACGCCGCCGGCCCTTCGCCGATCTCGGCCGCCGAGGCCGCCACGGGGCTGAGGCCCACATGCCAGACGCGGCTGTGTGGCGATGCGGCCTTCGACCTGCCCTACGCGATGGAGCCGCAGCCCTCGGCGCCCGCCCGTCATTCGGCCCGGGTGAAGGAGGTGGAGCGCCTGTCGCAGAGTGTCTATCGCCTGTCCCTGGAGCGGCCGGAGGGCTTCGCCTTCCAGAGCGGCCAG
>Ga0207884_1000433_pt1 | contig 26012 bp, 19 predicted proteins | sample MalvirmetaMSP144_FD_184236 | JGI IMG/M metagenome (GOLD analysis project Ga0207884, IMG submission 184236) | Marine viral communities from the Deep Pacific Ocean - MSP-144 (SPAdes) | ecosystem: Environmental > Aquatic > Marine > Oceanic | place: Pacific Ocean | collected 2011-07-08 | reverse complement strand
GACTATAAATTGGGAGCTAACACACTCATTGTATGAGATAAAAAAGCGCTCTAAATCATTTTTGTTGTATTTAAGCTTTTCAATACTATTTGAACTGAGCCCTTTACATTCTAAGTCACTAAAAAGTTGCTGTCTGAATAAGTTGTTATCCATAATGTCACTGTCGTTAACCAAGTAGCGCTTATAAACCAACTGGTTAATATCAGAGTCATGTTGTTTATAGAAGTATCGGTTTAGAGTTCCCTCCACATACATATACAGTGAAGCCTCTCCTTCTATAAGTGCTTTTAGAAATAAAACCTCATCTTGAAAAACTGGATTTCTACCATGAGTAATGTCTCTTAGTGCATCACTTGATCTATCTATTTTAACTTTAGCTCTGATGTATTTTGAGTCACCATCAATACTAAACTCAATAATGCTTTCTATGCCTACCGTTTTTTCAGCACTATCTTCAGATAGTTTGTATTCGATTTTATCGGGGTTGTTTTTCCAACCCATATTCTTTATCAAGCAATCGACTCTTTCATTTGATTCATTGATAAAATATCCAGACTCAAAGATTATTTGAGCATGTGACTGCGTCATTAGTGTGAATAAAAACAGTAGAGTAAGCGTAAATTTCTTCATAAAAAAGGGGCAATTCGTTTTTTGCAATGAGACCTGAGTGTAAAATAGCTATTATTTTGATGCACAAATTAGCAGAAAGAAAGAATTGCTAACAAGTGATTTAGTCAAATAAAAAAGTCTAATTGTTATAACCGTGCTTTTCAGGAAACATGAGGTTATTAGTTTATATAACAGGTTGTTTTTTAACGACAAAGAAGACTAAGAAACTCAAGGATTCACAGCTTATCATCATTCCAAAGTTTCTGAGCTATGTCACATGATTAAAAATATTAGGTCGCCTAAGGTAAATATTTGCATAACGAAAATTAGCGCACTCATTTTTCTTCCATGCCGATAAGCGAGTCCCATGACCAAGAGCACAAGCAATGGAAGTATAAGGCCAGAATACCGCCTCAAAGAATGCGTGCGTGTACTTTCATCTTCGGTTAGTTGATAGCGATTAACTTCCTTGAATATGCGGGAAATACGGTAGTTCACAGTATCACCTTCATTAACTGTTTTTGCAAAATCTTCCGACACAGAAAAATCGTGTTGCCCAGTAGTCAGCTTGTATGAATAATGGTAGTTCTGGGCGGCATTGTAATACTGTTGGCGTTCGGCTTGGACTTTTATCACCTGATCTGTAAAGGCTTTTCCTGGTAGCGTAAAGTCTGTAATAATCACCAAGGCAATCAAAATGAATAGACTGTATAAAAAGGGACGGAGCTTAAATGTAGACTTGTTCATTGGCAAGCCCTAAATTAATAAACCTAGTCGGTCTTTGTGGTATAGCAAGGGAATTGGTTTTTCACCGCAAAGAACATGGAGATCTACAAATTACCGTCACTCTGAGGTTGAAGCTTGAAGAGCGAAACCGCTAGAGTCTGTCTGTTTGGAAAGGAGGTGCTAATTACCAATTCAACACTTTGTTTGCTAAATCATCCCAATTCGGGTTAACTGAACTGATTAACTTTTCCTTATTAACTCTGGTCTTTGATTTAATCGACTTTTCCTTTTGAATGGCTTCCTCAATAGAGGGGAAGTGCTCCATGTAAACAAGTAAAGTCACATTGTATCGAGCTGTAAAGCTCTTTGGGAAAGCCTTATCACGGTGTTGTCTAATTCTGGCGCCTAAATCCGAAGTAACACCCGTGTAAAGGGTTGTTCTGTTCTTATTGGTCAATATGTAAACTGAGCCACCGTAAGCCATGATTGAATTTATCAAAATTGAAGAATAATTGCGTTCAACAAGACACTAAAATTTACCGTCACTCTGAGGTTGAGTTTGAAAAACGAAACCGTGAGAGTCTGTTGGTTTGGAGGGGAAGTGCTTAGTATTGACGGATTCTCGCGGTCATTCACATTGTGTACCCACAAGTGAATTCCCTCAGAATGACGCTAAAAATAACCGTCACTCTGAGGTTGAAGCTTGAAGAGCGAAACCGTGAGAGTCTGTTTGTTTGGAGAGGGAGAGCTTAGTACTGACACTCCGAAGCTAGCGGTCGTGTATTTCTCTATCGCGAAATATACTCCCTCAGAATGACGCTCCGAATTGGCCTCATTGAGAAGAAAACGGACAGCGTCCTTAATTAATAGCTGGTCACAGGTTCTGCCTAATGGCAGATAAATCGGAGAACCCGCGACAGTGGAGACAGTGGGTATTCCTTCCTATAATGAAAACCGTTCAGTGTTAGGTAGACTCTGTATTTCAGTAGATTCCATTACGTCATTATAGATCGAATCAAAAAACTTTCTAAGTGCTATTGCTTCTCTTTCATTTGACTCTGTGTTTACCGCCCAATTAACAGTTGTAGTTTTTTCATTTAATGTAAACGTTATTGAGTAGTCGAAGGAAGGGAGAACGGTAATGGTTGTTGTAGGAGCATAATTTTCAGGGTATTTATAGATATCGAGTGATACTAAGGCAGTATAAATTTTTTTCTTCCATTCGTCAGTTACTGTGAAAGATATTGTAGTGTCAGATTCCCATTTTATCCCTTTAGTCAGAGTGTTCTTATAGCTATTGACTACGAAAAGATTTGACTTAAGTTGAATCTCAAAATTGAAATCTTTCACCATTTCCCTTGGGTATTCACTCGAAACAGTCTTGATGTTAGAAGCGATTATTACCAAGGTTGTTAGTAAAGTAAGAGATAGCAGTATAATGACTTTTTTATTCAATGGATATTTGTTCTGATTGCTTATAAGAAGTTTGTTTAAAGTTCCCCAAAACTTCTTACTTAACCAACACAAAAAAAGCCCAACTCTTACGAATCGGGCTTTTAGTATTTTAGGGATTGAAGGGGAATTACTTTCTCTTCATTACTCTTTTAACGGCTTTCACGATGTTTTCAGCATCGATACCGTATTTCTTCATCAATTGCTCTGGTGTTCCGCTTTCACCGAAAGAATCATTCACCGCTACCATTTCTAATGGGGTAGGGAGGTTAAGTGCTAAAGTCTGTGCTACGCTATCGCCCAAACCACCATTCATTTGGTGTTCTTCGGCAGTTACTACACAACCCGTTTTCTTAGCAGATTCAATAATCGCTTGAACGTCCAAAGGCTTAATGGTGTGAATGTTAATTACTTCTACGCTAATGCCTTCTTTGGCCAAAACGGCTTCTGCTTCAATGGCTTCCCATACCAAATGACCTGTAGCAAAGATGGTTACATCATTTCCTTCAATCATTTTAAGGGCTTTACCAATTTCAAACTTCTGATCGGCTGGCGTAAATACTGGCACTTTTGGTCTACCAAAACGCAAGTAAACAGGGCCTTCGTATTCAGCAATGGCAATGGTAGCAGCTTTGGTTTGGTTGTAGTCACATGGGTTGATCACCGTCATGTGCGGTAACATTTTCATCAAACCTATGTCTTCCAAAATCTGGTGCGTTGCGCCATCTTCACCCAAAGTTAAACCTGCGTGAGAAGCACAAATTTTTACGTTTTTACCAGAATAAGCAATCGACTGGCGGATTTGATCGTAAACACGACCCGTAGAAAAATTGGCGAAAGTACCTGTGAAAGGAATTTTACCGCCAATGGTCAAACCAGCTGCCACACCCATCATGTTGGCTTCAGCAATACCCACTTGGAAAAATCTTTCAGGAAATTCATCAATGAAATCCTGCATTTTTAAAGAGCCCACAAGGTCGGCACAAAGCGCCACTACTTCAGGGTTGGTACGTCCTAATTCCAATAAACCAGCACCGAAGCCAGAACGTGTATCTTTTTGATCTGTATATGTAAATTTCGTCATTGCTGCTTATTAATAGTCTCCAAGGGTTTCTTCTAACTGGGCCAAAGCGGTAGCCAATTGTTCATCGTTTGGCGCTACGCCATGCCATTTGTGCGACCCCATCATAAAGTCTACACCGGCACCCATTTCAGTTTTCATAAGGTTAACTACTGGTTTTCCTTTACCAGAAAGTGATTTCGCTAAGCTCATAGCGTTGATTACAGACTTCATGTCGTTACCATCACTTTCAATCACATCCCAACCAAAGGCTTGCCATTTGGCTTTCAAGTCCTTAAGGTCCATTACATCAGATGTAGGGCCGTCAATTTGCTGACCGTTGTAGTCTACCGTAGCAATAAGGTTATCGATTTTATGGTGAGCTGCATACATGGCTGCCTCCCAAACCTGACCTTCGTCAAGCTCTCCATCGCCCATCAAAACATACACGCGTTTGTCGTCCTTGTTCAGTTTTTTAGCTTGAGCTGCTCCACAGGCTACAGAAAGGCCTTGACCTAATGAACCTGATGCTACACGAATTCCGGGTAAACCTTCTTCAGTAGCAGGGTGGCCTTGAAGCCTAGAGTCTAATTTTCTGAAAGTGGCAAGTTCGGCCACAGGAAAGTAACCGCTGCGGGCCAAAATGCTGTACCAAACCGGAGAAATGTGCCCGTTCGACAAGAAGAACATGTCTTCGTCTCTTCCATCTGGATCAAATGGCTTTTTGATGTCCATAATGTTGAAGTACAAAGCAGTAAGGAAATCGGTGCATCCTAAAGAGCCTCCTGGGTGACCAGAGTTCACGGCATGTACCATTCGTACAATATCACGCCTTACCTGAGAAGCTGTTTTCTCTAGGGTTTCAATACTAGGTTTATTCACGCTGTATTTATGATTGGTTAAAAATTATTTCAATATCTGAGCGGTGTGGTCTTTGGTTTTTACTTTCGCAATCACCTCTTCAATCACTCCGTTTTCATCAATTATAAATGTTGTGCGGGCGGTTCCCATAAAGGTTCTGCCATACATCGATTTTTCTACCCAGGTTCCAAACTGCTCATGAATGCTTTTGTCTTCATCGGCAATTAGCGGAAATGGAAGTGCGAATTTATTAATAAAATTTTGATGCTTCTTTGCCGAATCCGAACTAATCCCAACAATTGCGTATCCGGCCTCTAAAAGGGCATTATAATTATCTCTAAGGTTGCATGCTTCTGCGGTACAGCCGGGAGTATTGTCTTTTGGGTAGAAGAACAGAACTAATTTCTTTCCAGCAAAATCAGAAAGCTTAATTGGGTTACTATCTTGATCGATTCCTTCAAAGTTTGGGGCTTTATCGCCTGCTTGTAATGCCATAATTAAAGTTTTAACGTTAGGGTTTTCTTGTTTCCAGCGTAATCTGTAACTGTTAAAGCAAAATCTCCCTTCAATGGTTTGCTCTTATCTAAAGTTTCTGACCAAATTAATTTCCTTTTGGAGTCGTAGTTCATTAAAAGCCATTCTCCGTTAATCGTAGCTTCGTACTCTTTAATGCCCGAAAGTTCATCGTCAATATTGAAATAGAGAATTTCGTTGCTTGATGCGCGTTGCTTAATTGTAGGAGGGGTTAAATCTCTCATCAGTGTGAAATTACCAAAGGAGGAAATGGCAAACCTGATTTTTCCTTCGCTCCAATTTCCACCTACAAAGCTTGCATTGCCCGAATTACTCAGGGCATAGGCTTGAAATTGTTCTAATGTATCATATTGCATCAGCGGAACAAGCTCTATTTCCACAATTCCCCTTAAAGCGGAAACTTCATTACCAATTTGTAATACTTCAATCTTTTTGTCTTCATCTACATAATGCCTCGCTTTTAAATAAAGCGTGTCAAACAAAGTGTTTTTACCAAAAGCAGCCGAAAAGGAATTGGAGAGATAGGAGTGTTCCTTTTCAGAAGGAATCATATCAATAAAGTCAATTTCCTCTTGGTCGTCTCCGAAATCAATGGTTTTTGGCAGGCCTTTATTCAAATCTACTAAGTAAACGTTTTCCTCACCATCAGAATAAGCGGGTTCTAGAATGTGCGAGCCTTGCTGGGTGTACACGGTAATGTTGTTAAGCTCGTCTTTGCGTTTTCTGTTAATTTGTAATGTGTTATCCAATAAATAGGAATGATTTCTACGGTCAATTTGAGTGAGTTCGGTGGGGGCAGTCTTTTCTCCTTTTACATTGAATGAGACCCTACGTTGGTTACCATAGGCATCGGCCAAAAGAATTTGGAAAAGGTAAATCGAATCTTGCTGTGGATAAAAGAATCCACGGTCTTTCATGTCGTTGTAAAAACCCAAACTATTACCATCATCGATATAGAGCTTATTATAACGCCTTCTTGTTTCTTGCTCAGCTTGGTAATTGGTGAGTGACTTGATATTGTATTGTAAAGAAAAGTTGACAGAATCGATTCTCTGACTGAATAGTAATTTCCGATTTTGATACACATCAATTTCAGGAACACCATTTTTATTAGCAGCTCCATCGAGCTTGTCGTGTGCCCAAATTTCGAAACCAATTTTGCCTGCGGTGCGAATGGTGTCGGTAATCACATATTCATTTCCTCGCTTTTCTAGGTTGAATTCGAACCTACCGAATTGCCCATTGAACCTTGAGTTAATGTCCATGGTTTTCAAAGCAATCCTTTCAGCAATAGGGGCGATCTTATCTTTGATTTCGGTAAAACCAATTCTTAACGGATCGAGCACTTCTTGATTGGCATCTCTAATTTCAAAATGAAGGTGTGGACCGGTAGATGAACCCGAGTTACCTGAGTAACCCAATACTTCTCCCTTCTTCAATTTAAATCTTCCGCGATCAGGAAATAGGTTTACAGTAAATGACTTTTGCTTGTACTGACTTTCTAACACATATTTGGCCAGTTCCTTATTAAAGCGTTGTAAGTGGGCATACACTGTTGTGGTGCCATTGGGGTGAACCACGTATACAGCATTGCCATAGCCTCCGGTAGATACCGCAATTCGACTTACATAGCCTTCGGCAGCTGCATAAACATTGAGCCCTTCTACGCCATTGGTTTTAATGTCGAGCCCAGCGTGAAAATGTGAGGCGCGCAATTCACCCATATTACCAGCCAAATAATTCGTGCGTTCTGGTTGTATGGGGAATTGATAATAGCCTTTTTCGATCTTGCTGTATTGTGCAAAGGTCGAAACGGTAATAAATAAAAGGGGTAATAATAAGAGTCTACTTAATCTCAACTTCCAACATTTTTTCATTCCCTATATAAGCAGTAAGTGTGTCGCCAATCACCGTTTTACCAACACCAGCTGGTGTACCCGTAAAAATGATGTCTCCCTTCTTCAACGTAAAGTATTTTGAAATATGCTCAATGATGTCGTCAAAACTGAAAAGCATCATATTGGTATTTCCGTTTTGTTTTACTTCGCCATTTTGTTGTAAACTGAAATTCAAGTTGTTTAAATCAAACTTGTTTTTGCTCACAAATTCAGAAATGGGGGCAGAGCCATTAAAAGCCTTGGCTTTTTCCCAAGGTAAGCCTTTTTCTTTGCAGCGTTGCTGAACATCTCTGGCAGTGAAGTCAATTCCCACTCCAATTTCATCATAGTATTTGTGGGCGAATTTCTTCTCGATGTGTTTTCCTTCTCTACTTATTTTTAAAAGTATTTCTACTTCGAAATGAATATCATTTGAGAAATCAGGGTGATAGAAAGGGGCGTTATTTCTCAATACAGCTGTATCGGGCTTTAGAAATACCACAGGTTCTGTAGGGCGTTCATTGTTTAATTCAGCAATATGCTCTGCATAATTACGGCCAATAGCAACAATCTTCATTCGGATAAGTTTAGTAAGGGTTGGATAACAAAATGGTAACCAGAGGACAAAATTAAAACTTCGATCTGATTTGACAACCTGTCATTTATGATCAATTTTGTGAAACAAAGGAATATGCCAGTATACCTTGTTGTTCAGGAAGATAGATTTTTAATAAAAGAGAATTTTTAGTGATGAGAAAATTAATAGCACTGAGTTTTATAGTGGCCTTAGTGATTGGCTGCACAACTGTGCCGATTACAGGCAGAAAACAACTTACTGGAGTTGTTGGGAGCGAACAAGTGATAGCAATGAGTGCCGATGCTTACAAACAGGTAATTGATTCTGTGCAGTTATCGAATAACCAAGAGCAAGTGGCCATGATTAGACGAGTAGGCACAAGAATTCAAAAAGCAGTTGAGCAATACATGAATAACAACGGTTATGATGGGCTTTTGGACGGTTTTGATTGGGAGTTTAACCTGATTGAAAGTGAGCAAGTAAATGCTTGGGCCATGCCGGGAGGGAAAGTGGCTTTCTATACTGGAATTCTTCCAGTTTGTAAGGACGATTTGGGTGTAGCTGTAGTAATGGGGCACGAAGTAGCCCATGCGGTAGCTAAACATGGACAGGAGCGAATGAACCAGAATTATGCTAAGCAAGTGGGCTTAAGTATAGGTGCGGTGGCATTGGGGCAAGACCCGACAATGGCGCAGCAAATGGTTTTTCAAGCTGTGGGTTTAGGAACTGATCTAACACTTTTGAAATTTTCAAGAACACATGAGTCAGAAGCTGATGAGTTGGGCTTAACCTTTATGGCTATTGCTGGATATAACCCGAGTGAAGCGCCTAAATTTTGGGAAAGAATGTCAGCTGGAAGTGAAGGACAAGCACCACCAGAGTTTCTTTCTACACACCCTAGCCACGAAACTAGGATTGATAGATTGAACGCGGCATTGCCAAAGGCAATGGAGTACTATAATAAGAGTACATTGAAGTAATTAATATTCGCTCTTCGGAGCTTTTGAATATGTCAGGTAGTTATTCGGAGGGCTTTCGTCCTCCGTTTTTTTTTGCAAGGTTGTCTCGTCCTTTCAGGACTTTAATAAAGATGTAGATATGTGTCTCGAAGGGCTTCACCCTTCGTTATGTTATTTAGCCCTTTTAGGGCTAAGGGGAGCCGAATGCTTTCCTGCCAACACCAAGAAACAAGCTTTTAATAAAGCCCGTTTCCTGATAACTGATAACTGATAACCAATAACTAATCCTCTTAACCAATAACTACCTCCCTCCAGTCTTTTCAATTGTTAAGGTTCTATTCTTCTTCTCAAGGGCTTTGTTGAATTTCTCGATATCGTTTTCCTTGATTTGCTCGAATTGTTTTACCGCGTTTTGTAAACGTTCATTCAAAATTTCAGAAACTTCTCCTTGTTGATCGGTAGGGCGGAAGTCGATACCGCTGCCATTGATGTCGCTGGCCAAGGCACTTAATCGACCGTAGAGCTTCATCGGAGAACGGAAGGCATCTTCACGTGCTCCCGTCAAATGGATATCGTAGAGCTTGCTGGCAATATCTTCAGCAATGGCTTTTAGGCGAATGGCCTCTTTCTGAATTTTCTTGTCGCTTTCTTCAGCAATAATGGCCTCCAATTCGCTGCGCAAAACTTCAACCGCATTAATACTGCTTACTGCAATATTCATGGCATCGCGCAGTTGTAATGAGAAGTCCACTTGTGCTTGAATATCGGCAATGGTTCCTTCAGAGAAAGGATCTTTCAGTACATTGAATTCTTGTGTGACTTCCTTCTGAACTTTATCGTTACTGTCCATTATTTTCAGCACAGCTTTGTATTTGCCCGGCACCACTCTTGGCCCCAACTGGCCAGCATTCAAATCCAAATCCCAAGTAGTGAGCGGACGCCAGCCTTCACCATTCAATTGTACCCAAGGACGGCCAGGAGGTTGCGTTCTCAATTGTGGTCGGTATGTAGATTCATACCTGAGATTCCAAACGGTACGGTTTACACCTGCATCTTTAGACGGTTCCATGGTTCGGATCACATCACCATCCATCGACTGAATCTCTAATAGCAATTTGCCATTATGTTTCTGTGGTAGATAGTAATTGATGATGGCACCATTGGGAGGGTTTTGCCCCGAGTTATTACTTGGCCCATCGGTTTTAATACTTTCTCTTGAATTGAAGCGATAAGTGTCGCGCATTTCAAAAACTTGAGGTTCACTACCCAGTTTGTCTGCGTTACGGATGGCCCCTAAATCATCTAAAATGTAATAACCACGACCATAAGTACCCACCACCAAATCGTCAAAACGTTCCTGTACTTCCATCCAATACACTGGGGCAGGAGGTAAGTTGTTTCTCAATCTAGCCCAAGTTTTTCCATCGTTATGACTGATGTAAATCCCCTTGTCGATGCCTGCGTAAAGCATTCCTTCTCTTTTAGGGTCTTCCTTAACTACATGCACAAAACTTGATTCCGACTTTGGAATTCCATCCGATATTTTCGTCCAAGTCTTGCCGTAATCGGCTGTTTTATAAATGTATGGATCGAAATCTCCCATTTGGTGAAGGTCAACCGAAATGTAAGTTGTAGCCGCATTGTATTTGGAAGGATGAATATTGGCAATAGTTCCCCAAGCGGGTAAGCCTTTGATATTGGCTGTAAGGTTCGTCCAGTTTTTACCAGCATCGCGGGTCAATTGTACTTGGCCGTCATTTGTTCCTACCCAGATTAAACCTGCTTCTAAAGGTGATTCTTCAATGGCAAAAAGGGTAGCACCATCAAATGTCATCAAGTTGTCAATAGCCACTCCTCCAGAACTTTCTTGGTGGCTTTTATCATTCAATGTTAAATCTGGACTGATGATTTGCCAGCTTTGACCGCCATCGTCAGATTGGTGTACAAACTGACTTCCCACATATACTCTGTGCTTTACATGGGTTGAAAAACTCAAAGGGAAGTTCCAATGCCAGCGGTATTTCATGTCTTTTGGTGCCCAGCCATAACCTGCTTCTGGCCAAACCCGCACTTCTCTAGAATAACCAGTGCGTAAATCATGTCTTTCTAATCCGCCATCATAACAACCCGACCAAACAATATTGTTATCGTTCGGATCTGGCTTCGCGAAGCCACTTTCGCAACCTCCCACGCCTTTCCATAAACCCAAAGGAATGTAGCCTTGCAGCGAATTGCTTGGGCCCATATATGACCAACCGTCTTGTCTGTTTCCGAATACATTGTAAGGGATTTGATCATCCACGGATACATGGTACATCTGTGCAATCGGTAAAACTACACGCTGGAATGAACGTCCGTGGTCAAGTGTTATACTCGCACCGCCATCGTGGGCTACCATCATTCTGTCAGGATTGGTCGGGTCAATCCACATGTCGTGATTGTCACCACCACCGCTCGGAGGCCTTCTTTCTCTTGTCTTTCCACCATCAAGTGATTGCACAAAACGTACGCTAAGCGAATACACTTCATCTGGGTTTCCTGTGCCCACTGCGATTCTGGTATAATAAGGTGCGCGCTCGTTCCAATCATGGTCTTGACTCATCAAAGTCCATGTTTCGCCTTTGTTATCCGATCTCCAAAGCTCTGGGCTGTTAATCTCAAATAGCGCATACACCACATTAGGGTCGCTGTAAGAAACGGCCACTGCGGTTTTTCCCACAGGTCTTTTTTCTCCTCCGGGAAGGCCTTTTAAGTTCATCGGCTCCCAAGTATCACCACCGTCCATAGAGCGGTAAATGCCGCCACCGTTACCACCACTATTCAAACCCCATGAGTTAATGTGAACAGACCACATGGCAGCATAGAGAATGTTTGGGTTTTTAGGATCAATGGCTAAATCGGAAGCGCCTGTGTTTTCGTCAATGAAAAGAATCCGTTCCCAAGTGTCACCACCGTTTTTACTACGGTAGATGCCTCTTTCTTGCTGTGGGCCGTAAGTGTGACCTAAAGAAGCAGCATAGATTACCTTGGCATTGGTAGGATGAACAATTACGCGACCGATTCGACCTGTTTTTTCTAAGCCTTTGTGTTCCCAAGTTCTACCAGCATCGGGTGAAAAATAGATACCATTGCCCATGGCATGTGCCGGACGAATGACAAAGGTTTCACCCGTTCCTACCCAAACTTGCTTAGGGTCGGTAGGGGCTAAGGCTACTGATCCTATGGAGGAAATGTCTTGGTCATCGAAGATTGGACGCCAGCTTAGACCTCCATTTTCGGTTTTCCATAGTCCACCAGAAGCGGCACCAATGTAATTGACCATGGGATTGCCGGGTTCGCCAGCAATGGCAATGGCGCGGTTGCCCTCAGGTCCAATAAAACGGAAGCGTTGCGATCCGAATTGGTCATCGAGGCTAGTTTGAGCTGCAACGAATAACGGAGCAATAAAAAGTAGAGCTAAGAGAATGAATTTATTAGTACGCATAGTAAGGTTGTTTCTTAGGCAAAAGATAGAAAATATTATCAGGATGAACCGACAGAAATTTATTTGTGGTCAAATATCGATTTCACTTTAAACATGAAATAATTAATATGTCTGTATATTTACATATTAATAAATTTAAATATGTTAATTATTAACTTCAAAGCTCTGTTCCATTGTTTTTCCATTGACAGTGAATAGGAGGGTGTATTTTCCTCTAGGAATGAACTGATCGAAATTGACGAAATAGGGTTGGTCGCTTTCTACGGATTGTAGAATCAAATCCCAGCGGTACTGGTTAATTCCTTTTTGACCAATCAGTTCTTTTGTCCAGATAATGTTCTCTTTCCCACCCTTAATCATTAAACTGACTTTTGCCTCAGTGGGCAAATAATAGCTGATTGTGGTTCTGGTTAAGGTTTCATAATCAGGGTTTCTATGCGTGTCGCCATAAGCAGGTCTTTTAAATTCAGGTAGGTTGAAAAGAAAAGGTACTTGGCTGTCTTTAGGTATTTCATGTACAGGCATTAAATTTACTTTGTACAGCCCTCGGCCATGGGTAGCCACCACTAAATCCATGCTTTTTCTATTGATTTCCAAATCTCCCACGGCTACTGCTGGTAGATTTTTGCCTAAAATGGACCATGAATTTCCTCTGTCGGTTGAAATATAAAGGCCACGATAAAGCCCAGCATAGAGGATGTTTTCATTGATCGGATCCTCCAAAATCACATTGGCAATTTCATTCGGCAGGTTGTTCATCAGTGGTTTCCAGTTGGCACCATAATCTTCCGAAACATAGAGGTAGGTATTCAGATCATCATAATTCAACCCCGTAAGCGCTACGTAAACCCTAGAGGCTTTGAACTGCGAAGGCATAATGCTGCGGATGTAATTATTGGGTAAACCCTTAGAATGTTCTTCCCAGTTTTTGCCATCATCTTTGCTCACCCAAAACGCACCTTTGTCAGTACCCATGTAAAGCAATCCTTTCTGGAATTTCGACTCCACCAAAGCTCCCGCAGCAATAGATTTCTTTTGTGGATCGCCCGAAACGGCTAAATCTTCACTGATAACTTCCCAACTATCACCTCGGTCAACACTCTTGAAAACGAAGTTTCCAGCATGATAAAGCGTTTTATTGTCGTGGGGTGAAATGAAATAGGGAGCTACAAAGTTGAACTCAAGATTCCCTGCATGTTCTTTGGGTAGCCGTGGCCTGATGGAAACGGAAGTCCCAGCTGTCATGTCCTTCCTTCTGGCTGCGCCATTTTGCATGCTGAAATAAACCGTATTGGGGTCTGTGGGATCGACACATGTCACGCAGCCATCTCCACCACTCCAAGCGTCTACCCAAATGTATTTCCAGTCTTTATGGTAGCGTGGGTCATATTCTGAAGAAGGGCCGTAAACGCTGGCATCATCTTGCACACCACCATAAATCATATATGGCTCTTGTTTATCCAATGAAATGTCATAGAATTCGCCCGTTGGAATATTGTTGTGATGAAGCCAGTTTTTGCCTTTGTCCATGGTGGTGTATAGCCCACCATCATTCACTAAAGCCATATGATTTGGGTTGGTCGGGTTAATCCATAATTCGCAATGATCGAGGTGCAAAGGATCAGCTGCACTAGGGAAGAGGTGATAGACATCTCCACCGACATAATCGAAGGTTTTGCCACCGTTGACACTGTGTGCCATGCGCGGGCCGAGGCCGTAAATTTCATCATCGTTTTGTGGATTCACGTACATGTCAGCAAAATACCAGCCGATAGTTGAGAAGAAAGGGAGCTCTTTTTCATGTGTCATTTTCCAGTTTTTCCCACCATCTATACTTTGAAAAAACTTGGCAGTTCCTTCATTTTGGTCTCGATTTCTATGGTCCATCAAAGCATAAACTTTATTAGGGTTGGTGTAAGAAACCGCTAAACCAATTCGACCTACATTAGCATCCTGAATCATTCCGTTGGTTACTTTCTTCCATGTTTTCCCAGCATCTTCGCTTTTATAAACCCCGCTACCTAATCCGTTTACTTCAGGGCTGTGTTGCCACATAGAAGCATACATAATGTTGGGGTTGGAGGACGAAATCACAATGTCATTTCCACCAGTTTGGTCATTTACAAAGAGTACATGCTGCCATGTTTTTCCACCGTCTTCAGTTCTGTAAATTCCCCTTTCCGCATTATCAGACCAAAATTTACCCAGTACCGCAACCAAAGCAATATCTGGATTGGTAGGGTGAATAGCGATTTCTCCAATGTGCCAAGAGTCGGTGAGGCCAAGGTGTTTCCAGCTTTCTCCGGCATCATCAGAGCGATAAACACCTGTACCCGGCATTGTGAAGTTTCGAGGCTTTTTCAGGCTTTCTCCAGTTCCTAAATAGAGAATATTGGGGTTGGAAGGAGCGAGTGCTACATCTCCAATCCCTAAGGCCGCTTGATTTTCAAAAATGGGTTTCCACGTAAGTCCGTTATTGATGGTTTTCCAAAGATTCCCCGAACCAAAAGCTACATACATTGTTCCCGGATTTGTAGGATCAACTTGAATGGCATCTGCCCTTGCTGAATTGATGGTTGGGCCAATTTGAATCCATTCCAGACCAAATTCAGTATTGGCTTTCATGTTTTGGTAATCCTTAAATGAAGCCATTAATGGGTTTTGGCTTTGCTGTGCACTTAGGGGTAAAAGCGAAAAAAATAGCAGCGCAATGGAAGGAATGATAAAGCGAAATCTTTTCATATCGAACATTAATATGCCTCAAAATACGTAAAACATAATTCAGCTTGAATGAAAGATTGATCGATGGTGAAATGATTTTTTATCTTTAAGTTCCAATAAAATCCTTCACCTCGTTCAGGATAAGAAAGAGGAGCGTATGGGATTCTTATTTGTCAGGCTAAATATCAAAACATGAAACGACTCTATTTTCTTCTTATCCTTTTTTGTATATCATTTTCACTGTCAGCGCAATATGGAAATGGACGATATACTTTCGTTTTTCTAAATACCAACCCGAATAAAGCTGAAATCTCTAAGGCTGCCGTAGACTCTTTACAAGCTGGGCATTTGAACAATATCAATCGCTTAGTGAAAGAGAAGAAGATGATCGCTGCTGGGCCGTTCTTTACTGGCGGAGGTGTTTTCTTATTTGATACTGATATGGAAGAGACTCAAGCCATTCTGAATTCTGATCCTGCCATTGCTGCCGATCGATATATTTTAGAAGTTTTCTCTACCGATCCTATTCCACACAATGCTGTAAAGAAAACACTTTGTACACTTTGGGATAAAAATGAAGCTGATGTAGAAATGGCGATGAACTATTATTTTGTTCGGTACAAACCTAATAAGGCGGATGAGAATGTTGCTGCAGTTAAAACCAACCGTTTTACTGAGAATTTAATAAAGGCTGTTTCTAAGAAAAGTGGCCAAAGTACCATAATAGGGGCTTTAAATCTCAATGATAATGAAGGCCAACTGATTTTTTACCAGTCTGATATTGAAGGAGGAATGGAAGCTGATTTTGCTGCCCATGAGCTGGTAAAAAAGGGTTTAATGACTTATGAACACAGTCAGATTTATTTCCCTAAAGGAGTGTTTTGTGAGGTGAAATAGATCGAAGGGTTTCATCTACACTTTAATGGTGTAAAGCCTTCTTTTTCAGGGTTGTATTTAAAGCATTCTTCTGAAATCAGTACCATTTCATTATTTTCTACCTTGTATTTTGCTATTGAGTATTCATTGCCCATACAACAGGAATTTCGCTCGTAAATGATCTTGTTTTTGTAATCAAATTCCAACGACACTCCTTCATAGTTGCTTACGAAATATTCGTTATTTTTTGGGTCTCTCAAAATATAGATATGAGAACTGTTTGTCCCAGTATATGATGCTTCAAAAATGGAAACATCGATTACTCCATCAAAGTTGAAATCTCCAAAATTAAGTCGATTAATTACACTGTAGTCAGAATTTAGGGGTATTTCTTGTTCTAATGCACCATTTACTTTGTTGTAAACTTTAAGTCCTGTAACCCTTGCTGTGTTTTTCAACTCTTGACTCACGATCAATTTAAAATAATGTTCTTCTGTTGATTCTGGTTGAAGTAATTCCAAATTTTCGAATGCTTGATCATCATAATATTTGAAACTAATTTCCTTCCTCAGGTTGATCGTAATTCTTTTATCTAAATCATTACTTTTCCATTCACCAATAATGGTAGTATCACTGGGGTCAAAATCAGAAAAAACTATTGTGTCACCTAAACTTTTTTCTGAGCCTATTAGCGTGAGTCTTCTCTCATTTAGCTTCCCTATAAATTTTAAGGGAGGCTTTGATAGACCTCCGATTGATAGGGCGCTAGTATAATCACCTGAAAAGTGATAAAAAGTGAACGAAACTGTTTGTTCATCAGCCGAGCCTGAATACACAGATGTCTGAGCTATTGTATTATTGTAAATGGTAGCAAGTAGAAGATAAATAAATAACTTCATGGGATTTGGAGTAGAATAATGGTGGGTTGAATCTACACTTTAAATCATATTTTGTATGACTTACAATCAAATTTTTCATAGAAATTTAATCTGGTCTGTTTATAAGAAAAATGGCCAAAGTACCATAATAGGGGCTCTAAATCTCAATGATAATGAAGGATAACTTGTTTTTTGTCAGTCTGATATTGAAGGAGGAATAGAAGCTGAATTTGCTGCCCATGAGCTGGTAAAAAAGGGTTTAATGACTTATGAACACAGTCAGATTTATTTCCCTAAAGGAGTGTTCTGCGAAAAATGAATAAAAAAAATGTTTGATTATAAAAACAAACTACTTTCCTTTGAGCCAACAATGAGAACAAATACTATTATTATCACCCAAATTATTACTGTCGTGAAAACATGATGGGAGGGGATGATATAGTTTAAAATATCGAAAGCCTTTCCCAATCGGAAAGGCTTTTTTTATGTCCCCTGAACTTGTTTCAGAACCCGTAGGAATTTAAAGAATTAAGAATACATGTTAAAGTACACAACCATTATTACAGTAGTCATTATTACCACCCGGACGGGGTGAAATAGGATACTATTGTCAATGCATTAGAAGCCTTTTTCACCCAGTGAGAAAGGCTTTTTTAATGTCCAAATGTCAATATCAGCAGCAAAATATAGCCAGAAATCAAGATGTTGAAATTGTAAGTGGTGAGAATGTAAAGTGTTGATTTACAGTGGTTATTAAAAATAATTGCCGTTCACTGAGATTGTAGAAGAAGAGAAATTCAAAGCCAGAATGAAAAAGAGTCCAGATAATTTTAAACCATAAAATGATGTATTACGGATCAAATACCACAGTTTTTTTAGATGGCCAATGGCTGAAAGCCTCAGAGGCTAGCGCTAGTTTATACAGTCAAAGTATGCACTACGGAAGTGGAGTCTTTGAAGGGATTCGCGCCTATGATGTACACGGAACCCCCGCTGTATTTAAAGCGGAAACACATTATGAAAGACTATTGACTTCAGCAGCGTCAATGCATATTCCTTGTAATTACTCGGTAGTGGAATTAACAGAGCTGACTTATGAATTACTAGAGAGAAATCAGTTGACTGATGCTTACATCCGTCCCTTAGTTTACTTGGGAGAGAACATGACTTTGAGTCCTGTAGATGAATCTCATCTGTTTCTTTGTGCTTGGGAATGGGGTAAATATTTAGGTGATAAAAGCCTAAATGTCATGGTTTCTTCCTACGAAAGACCAAACCCTCGCTCAGTGCCTGTTGCCGCTAAAGTTACGGGTCATTATACCAACTCCATTTTAGCCACAACCGAAGCCAAGCGCAAAGGCTTTGATGAAGCTCTACTTTTAGATGAGAATGGATCGGTAGCAGAGGGCAGTGGTGCTAATTTTTTCTTTGAACAAGATAAAGTGCTCTATACACCTCCATTAGGCAATATTCTTCCAGGAATTACTAGAGAAACGGCTATGGACATAGCTAGAGGTTTAGGCTACGAGGTAGTGGAAGCCTATTTCCCTCCGGAAAAGGTAAAAGGAACTGATGGTGCCTTTTTTACAGGAACCGCTGTGGAAGTTGCAGGAATTGGTCTTTTGGATGGTAACCCTTTTCGCTTGCCTTGGGAAGAAACCATTGGTTATCAAGTAGCTAAAGCCTACCAGAAATTGGTTCGTCAACCTTCAACAACAAAACAAGAAACAATTTAATGGAACTGAATAAATATAGTAAGCGACTTACGCAAGATGAAACCCAACCAGCTTCGCAAGCCATGCTTTACGGTGTGGGTTTGTCAGAAGCGGACATGAAAAAGGCTCAGGTTGGAATCGTGAGCATGGGCTATGATGGAAATACCTGCAACATGCATTTGAATAAGCTTGCTGAGCAAATCAAAGTGGGGGTATGGAACAATGATTTGGTTGGGCTAATCTATCATACCATAGGTGTTAGCGATGGCATTGCCAATGGCACCGAAGGCATGCGCTATTCATTGGTGTCCAGAGAAATCATAGCCGATTCTATTGAAGCGGTTGCTGGTGCACATTATTATGATGCCATTATTGCAGTGGCTGGTTGCGATAAGAACATGCCAGGATCAGTGATTGCCATGGCCAGATTGAACCGCCCCTCGATTATGCTTTATGGAGGCACGATTGCCTCGGGCTGCTACAAAGACAAGAAACTCAATATTGTTTCTTCATTTGAAGCATTGGGAGAACGTTTTTCTGGAAATATTTCGGATGAAGACTACAAAGGAGTAATCAAAAATTCATGTCCTGGTGCAGGTGCTTGCGGTGGAATGTATACCGCTAACACCATGTCGTCTGCCATTGAAGCCTTAGGAATGTCCTTGCCATACAGTGCTTCAAACCCCGCGGTAAGTGCGGTGAAAAATAAGGAGTGTGACGAAATAGGCAAAGCCATAAAGCACCTGCTTGAACTGGATTTGAAGCCCAAAGATATCATGACCAAAAAGTCATTTGAAAATGCCATTCGATTGGTGATTGTTTTAGGAGGCTCCACCAATGCCGTAATGCATTTATTGGCCATAGCTAAGAGTATTGATGTCGATTTAACACTAGCTGATTTCCAACGACTATCCGATTCCACTCCGCTTTTAGGCGACTTAAAACCTAGTGGTAAATACCTCATGGAAGATCTTTTCAATGTTGGAGGAGTGCCCGCGGTAATGAAATATATGTTAGAAAAGGGTATGATTCACGGTGAATGCCTCACTGTTACTGGAAAGACTGTAGCTGAGAATCTAGCGAATGTGCCTTCACTTACTCCAGAACAAAAAGTAATTAGACCCACTGAGAACCCAATAAAACCGCAAGGTCACCTACAAATGCTTTTTGGCAATTTGGCTGAAGAAGGTGCTGTAGCGAAAATCACAGGGAAAGAAGGCGAAAGATTTGAAGGCAAAGCCATTGTTTTCGACAATGAATTTTTGGCGATTCAAGGTATTCAAGAAGGAAAAGTGAAGGCGGGGCATGTGATAGTAATTCGGTACGAAGGACCAAAAGGCGGCCCAGGAATGCCTGAAATGTTAAAGCCAACTGCCGCCATAATGGGTGCTGGATTAGGCAACTCTGTAGCATTGATTACCGATGGACGATTTTCTGGTGGAAGCCATGGTTTTGTGGTAGGTCACGTTACACCAGAAGCCCAAGAAGGTGGTACAATTGCCGTGGTTCGTGATGGCGACCCAATTACTATAGATGCCATTGAGAATAGAATTTCATTAGATATTTCTTCCGAAGAAATAGCCCAAAGGAAATCGGAATGGAAAGCCCCAGCCTTAAAAGTGACCCGTGGGGCATTGTACAAATATGCTAAAACAGTAGCCTCTGCATCAGAAGGCTGCATAACCGATAAGTAATATGTATTTAGAAGCTACACTTACACCACCAGTAAAGGAAATCATTCGCACTTCTGGCGCGGATGCTGTGCTCAGGTCATTTATTGCAGAAGAGGTTGATTTGATTTTTGGTTACCCGGGTGGGGCAATTATGCCCGTTTACGATGCGCTTTATCATTATCAAGAGCAGGTGAGGCATGTATTAACTAGACATGAGCAAGGTGCTATTCACGCTGCCCAAGGCTATGCCCGAGTAACGGGGAAAGTAGGGGTGGTAATGGCCACTTCTGGCCCAGGTGCTACCAATTTGATTACCGGAATTGCCGATGCCATGATTGATTCTACCCCTTTGGTATGTATTACTGGTCAGGTAGGTTCACATTTATTAGGTACAGATGCTTTCCAAGAAATTGACATCATCAGTATTTCCATGCCTGCCACCAAATGGAATTTTCAAGTAACTAAAGCAGAGCAATTACCAGAAGCACTTTCACGTGCATTTTACATTGCGCGCTCTGGCCGACCTGGTCCTGTGCTTATTGATATTACCAAAGATGCTCAATTTGAAATGTTTGATTTTGCTTATCGCAAATGCAAACAGATTAGAAGCTATACGCCCGTTCCAAGTTTGAATCTAAACCGAGTGGAAGAGGCTGCTGATTTAATCAATTCAGCCAAAAAACCATTGGTAGTTTTTGGGCAGGGCGTGATTTTAGGAAATGCTGAAAAAGAATTTAGACAAATGATTGAGAAAGCTGGTTTACCTGCTGCATCAACACTTTTAGGTCTTTCTGCACTTCCATCAGATCATCCTTTGTATGTAGGCATGTTGGGAATGCATGGTAATTATGCTCCCAATGTGCTGACCAACGAATGCGATGTTTTGATTGCCATAGGAATGCGTTTTGACGACCGCGTTACGGGTGACCTCAACCGTTATGCTAAACAAGCCCAAGTGGTTCATTTTGATATAGACCCAGCCGAAATCAATAAAAATGTAGAAGCGGATGTAGCTGTATTGGGCGATTGCAAAGAAAGTTTACAAGCCTTGATTCCACTGGTGTATGAAAGATCACATCAAGGTTGGCTGGAAGAGTTTGAAACATTCAAAGGAATAGAACAAACCAAAGTCATAGAACAGGATTTAAGACCTACTTCTGGCCCAATTTCTATGGGGGAAGTAATTCATCAGGTGAATTTACAGACAGAGGGCAATGCTGTTTTAGTCACAGATGTAGGGCAGCATCAAATGGTGGCCAGCAGGTATACACAGTTTAAGCAAAGCAAAAGCAATATTACTTCTGGCGGATTGGGTACTATGGGCTTCTGTTTGCCAGCGGCTTTAGGTGCTAAGTTAGGTGCGCCAGAACGAGAAGTGATTGCTGTTATTGGCGATGGTGGTTTTCAAATGACCATTCAAGAATTGGGTGCCATTTTTCAGACCAAAGCGGCAGTTAAGATTATCATTCTCAATAATTCATTCTTGGGTATGGTACGCCAGTGGCAACAGCTCTTCTTCGACAAGCGATATTCTTCTACCGAAATGGAAAACCCTGATTTTGTGGCCATAGCCAAAGGTTATGGGATTAAAGGAAAGTCCATTTCTGAAAGAGAAGACTTGAAAACAGCGGTCATGGAAATGCTATCACATAATGGCAGCTATTTGTTAGAAGTACATGTGGGCAAAGAAGATAATGTATTCCCTATGGTGCCTACAGGCGCATCGGTGTCAGACATAAGATTAGAATAAAATGGAACAAGCATATACAATTTCGATTTTCTCTGAAAATAGTGTTGGACTGTTGAACAGGATCACATCAATTCTAACTAGGAGGAACTTAAACATCGATAGCATTAATAGCTCAGAATCTGAGACTTCTGGTATTTACCGCTTCACCATTGTGGTTGCTACTACCGAAGCACAGATCAAGAAGCTGGTTTTACAGATTGAAAAGCAGGTGGAGGTAATGAAGGCAGTTTATCATACAGATGGCGATACCGTTTTTCAGGAGATAGCCCTATATAAAATTTCAACGCAATCCATAGCCGAAGGCAATTTGGTAGAGAAGCTAATTAGAGACAATAATGCCAGAATACTTTCGGTAGAGCAAGACTTTATGATCATTGAAAAGACGGGGCATAAGGAAGAGACTCAAGAGTTGTTGGAGTTTTTAAAGCCCTATGGTGTGTTGGAGTTTGTCCGTTCAGGACGGGTTTCGGTAACCAAACCGATGGGGGAGTTGGAAGGGATTTGAGGGAATCGGAGAGATTGCTTCGTCATCAAGCTTTTAGCAAAGCTTAATTTCTCGCAATGACGATCATAATTACAAAAGATACCCTTCTCAAAGAGAAGGGTTTAAGAAAAATTAGAAACACTAAAAATCAATAATAATGGCAAAAATTAACTTTGGCGGAGTAGAAGAAAACGTAGTAACCCGCGAAGAATTTCCACTGGTAAAAGCGCAAGAGGTACTTTCAAATGAAACCGTAGCTGTAATTGGTTATGGCGTTCAAGGTCCTGGGCAGTCGCTCAACTTGAAAGACAATGGCATTAATGTAATTGTTGGACAAAGACAGAACTCAAAAACTTGGGACAAGGCAATTGCTGATGGTTGGGTACCGGGCGAAACCCTTTTCCCTATTGAAGAAGCATTAGAGCGAGGAACAGTGATCTGTTACCTTCTTTCAGATGCAGCTCAAATTGCAGTTTGGCCTACGGTAAAAAAGTACCTAACTGCTGGTAAAATGCTTTATTTCTCTCATGGTTTTGGAGTGGCCTATAGCGAAAAAACGGGTATTGTTCCTCCATCAAATGTAGATGTGGCTTTGGTAGCGCCAAAAGGTTCTGGCACTTCTTTACGCTCACTTTTTGTAGAAGGAAAAGGCTTGAATTCTTCCTTTGCCATTCACCAAGATGCTACAGGCAAAGCTCGTGATCGTGTAATCGCTTTGGGAATTGCAGTGGGGTCAGGTTATCTGTTTGAAACTACTTTTTATAAAGAAGTAACCTCTGATCTTACAGGTGAAAGAGGCACATTGATGGGCGCAATTCAAGGTTTATTCCAAGCACAATACGAAGTACTTCGGGCAAATGGACATTCTCCTTCTGAGGCTTTTAACGAAACGGTAGAAGAAGCAACGCAATCCCTTTATCCGCTTATTGCTGATAATGGTATGGACTGGATGTATGCCAATTGCTCTACTACCGCACAGCGTGGCGCTTTAGACTGGAAAGATAAATTCTATGCCGCCACAAAGCCTGTTTTTGAGCAGTTGTACAAGTCGGTTACCGATGGCGTAGAAGCCAAAAATTCTATCGATTCTAATTCTCAATCAGATTATCGCGAAAAGCTAGAAGTAGAGCTAGATGCTTTACGTAATTCTGAAATGTGGAGAGCAGGAAGGGCTGTTAGAGGCTTGAGACCTGAGAATGTACCTGTCTCTAAACCAGAAGAAGAATTGGTTTAGTTGGCGAAAATAAGATTGCTTCTTCATGCTTCATTACATTCCGCGTTCACGGCAATGACGGTTCCAACAGGGCTAAATGCCCTAAAGTCATTTAAACAGACAAGCGGAGTTGAAACGGAGTTTAGCGAAGAAGCAATCTTGTATCGATAATGGTCTTGAAGTCTTCTCTCTTGAAAAGGGTTAGACAAGAGTCTTTAAACAAATGAAATGAAAAAAGTACACACGGATTATATACCTCAACTTGCCCAAATAGAGCAAGCCGCGAAAAAGCTCAAAAGCGTGGTTACACATACGCCTTTGATGCTGAATCTTACCTATTCAGAGAAGTATGGGGCAAAAATTTTCTTTAAGCGAGAAGATCTTCAGGTAGTGCGTTCTTATAAAATTCGTGGAGCTTATAACAAAATCAGTGGCCTAAGTTTAGAAGAAAATAAACGTGGAGTGGTTTGTGCAAGCGCAGGAAATCATGCCCAAGGTGTAGCTTATTCTTGTCAACTTTTAAAAGTGAAAGCCACCATTTTTATGCCTTCACCAACTCCTCGACAGAAGGTAGAGCAGGTCAGGTTTTTCGGAAAAGAGTTTGTAGAGATCGTTTTGGTAGGAGATACCTTTGATGATGCTCAATTAGAAGCGCTGTCCTATTGTAAAGAAACTGATGGAATTTTTATTCATCCGTTTGATGATGAAAAAGTAATAGAAGGCCAGGGTACTGTTGGGCTTGAAATATTGCAAGACAGTGAAGCAGCTATCGACTACCTTTTTCTACCCATTGGGGGTGGAGGCTTAGCTTCTGGTGTATCAACAGTTTTTAAAGTACTAAGTCCTAAAACCAAGATTATTGGTGTAGAGCCTGCTGGAGCTCCGGCTATGCAGAACTCTATCGATCAAGGTCAAAACCTAAAACTTAGCAAAATCGACAAATTTGTGGATGGTGCGGCCGTTCAGCAAATTGGTGACAAAACCTTTGAAATATGCAGAAATAACCTTGATGAAGTAGTGACTGTACCAGAAGGCTTGGTTTGCACCACCATGCTCGAGCTTTATAATCGAGATGCCATTGTAGTAGAGCCAGCTGGTGCTCTTGCCGTATCTGCTTTGGTACAGTTTGCTGAAGAAATTAAAGGAAAACATGTGGTTTGTGTCCTCTCAGGATCGAATAACGACATTTCGCGTACTGAAGAAATTCGTGAGCGTTCATTACTATACGAAGGGTTGAAGCATTATTTTATCGTTCGTTTTCCACAACGCGCTGGTGCCCTAAAAGAATTTTTAGTAGATGTACTTGGTCCAAATGATGACATCGTACATTTTGAATACACCAAAAAGACCGCACGCGAAAAAGGCCCTGCTTTGATTGGGATAGAACATCGAACGAGGGAAGATTTTGCACCCTTAATAAAACGTATTACGGATAAAAACATTAATGCGGAATACCTCAATGAAAGACCTGACCTCTTCGGGTTTATCATTTAAAATCAAAATAAATTTTCTTAATCACTCAAACTTCTCTTTACTATAAAGTGAAGAGCATCATTTGTAAACAGAATAAAAATGAAGGTTCTGAAATTTGGAGGCACTTCAGTAGGAAGTGTGGCTGCTATAAAAAGTGTAGCAAGCATTATTAACTCAGCATCCACTAACAATAATATAGTGGTAGTTGTATCCGCTATTGGTGGAGTCACCAACCAACTTATCCAACTTTCTACCCGCGCTCAACAAGGAGATACCAGTTATGAAGCACTTATTGACCAACTTAAGCTTCAGCATACAACCATGTATTCAGAACTTTTGGGAAAAGAAGAGGAAGGTTTTATCAATGAGCTTTTTTCTCAACTTTCAGAAGTCTGTAAGGGAGTGTTTCTTTTAAAGGAATTAACTTCTAGAACCAGCGATTTCATACAAAGTTGCGGAGAGAGGCTTTCATCTTTTATTGTATTCAGTTACCTCAAAAATGAGAAAGTAGACATCACATTATATGATTCGAGAAAATACTTGATCACCGATAAGCAGTTTGGCAATGCCAACATTTTAATAAAAGAAACCAGTGAGTTATTGCTTGGATTAAAGAGTGAAATGGGTTCTGTAAGCCTGTTTCCAGGGTTTATTGCCTCAACTTTAGAAAATGAAACCACCACATTGGGTAGAGGAGGCTCTGATTATACCGCTTCTCTTTTGGCCAATGTTTTTGAAGCCGAAGCACTAGAAATATGGACCGATGTGAATGGTTTGATGACGGCAGATCCAAGGCTTGTCAAGCAAGCGCATTTACTTCCACATGTCTCTTATGAAGAAGCATTAGAATTGTCTCATTTTGGCGCTAAAGTGTTGTATCCGCCAAGTATCCAGCCTGCATTAGACAAAGGAATAACTATTTGGGTGAAAAATACCTTTGATGCCGAAGGCGAATGCACAAAAATTACCAAGGAATGGGATGAGAAAAAGAATTTAGTAAGAGGCATTTCTAGTATTAAAGAAATCGCCTTGCTCAACCTTTCAGGCAATAGCATGGTAGGTATTCCGAGTTTTTCATTTCGTTTGTTCA
>Ga0207884_1000432_pt1 | contig 26038 bp, 27 predicted proteins | sample MalvirmetaMSP144_FD_184236 | JGI IMG/M metagenome (GOLD analysis project Ga0207884, IMG submission 184236) | Marine viral communities from the Deep Pacific Ocean - MSP-144 (SPAdes) | ecosystem: Environmental > Aquatic > Marine > Oceanic | place: Pacific Ocean | collected 2011-07-08 | reverse complement strand
CGGCAGGTCGGGCCTCTGCGCCAAGACCCGGTTCTCGGCGATGCCCGGTTCGGAAATGAAGGGGGGCGCAAGGAACGCGCTTACGAGGAGGACCAGGATCGTCCCGATCAGAGCCTGCCAATGCCGCCGCGACGCCGTCATGATCAGAACCGGAAATAGAGGAACGGGTTCAGGGTCGAGCCGACCAGGATGCTGACGCTGAGCACGAAGCCCAAGGCCAGGAGCAGGACCGGATAGGCGTGCACCCGCCGGGTGTCGAGCGGCCCCAGGCCGTCATCCTGCTCGGCCATGGGGCGCTTCAGCAGAGCCATGATCCGTGGCATCGCCGGAACCGATAGCACCGAGCCAATCACGAGGGCGGCGATGACCTCGGCGTTGAGCAGGATCGCCAGCTGCAGGTCCTGGCCCGACGGGGCCGAGACGTCCGCCATGGCGCCCAGATACTGTAGGGCGTGCGGCAGACTGTCGGCTCGGAAGAACACCCACCCCACCATCACCACGAGCATGGCGTAGAGATGCTGCACCGGCGTCGGCAGGCGCTCCAGGATGGCCCGCAGCCCGAAGCGCTCCAGGATCAGAAAGGCCCCGTGATAGAGGCCCCAGACGATGAACCGCCAGGCCGCCCCGTGCCAGAGACCGGTCAGGAAGAAGACGATCAGCAGGTTGCGCACGGTCAGCGCCAGCCCGTGGCGGTTCCCCCCCAGCGGAATATAGACGTAGTCCCGGAACCAGCTGGACAGGCTGATGTGCCAGCGCCTCCAGAACTCGGTGATGGAGCGCGACACGTAGGGATAGTCAAAGTTCTTGGGGAAGGTGAACCCCATCAGGAAGGCCAGCCCGATGGCCATGTTGGAATAGCCGCAGAAATCGAAATAGATCTGCAGGCTGTAAGCCCAGATCCCCAGCCAGGCCGTCGTGGACGCCAGCCCGGAAGGGTCCAGGGCGAAGGCGTGGTCGGCCAGGGGCGCGACGGCGTTGGCCACCAGCACCTTCTGGCTGAGCCCGATGATGAAGTACTGGACGCCAAGGCCGCGGCGTTCGCTGCGGCTGCGGTCGGCGTGCATCTCATCGCGGATATCGGCATAGCGCACGATCGGCCCGGCGATCAGGTGCGGGAACATCAGGATGTAGGCGGCGAACTTCGTCGGGTCCCGCTCCACCTTGACGGCCCCGCGGTGGACGTCGGCCAGGTAGCTCACGAGCTGGAAGGTGAAGAAGGAGATGCCCAGCGGCAGCGCCACGTCCGGCGAGGGCGCAGGCGACCCAGGCCAAACGGCGTTGAAGTTCTCCACCAGGAAGTTGGCGTATTTGAAGAAGCCCAGCACGCCGAAATCGGCGGCGATCAGCGCGCCGAACGCCAGATGGCGGACCCTGCGCTCAGCCAGGCGCACCAGCAGAAGCGCGCCGCCATAGTTGAGGCCGATCATCGCCAGCAGGAGGAAGAGGTAGGGTCCCTCCCCCCAGGTGTAGAAGAAGGCGCTGCCCGTCAGGAGAACGGCCGTCCGCCACCCGGACACGTAGTAGCCAAGCAGGAAGACGGGCAGGAAATAGAAGATAAAAATGACGGAACTAAAGACCACGCGCCCCCCGGATCGTGCGTCAGGAAGAGACCGACCTCAGGCCCCCACAACACCGATCTAGCATGGCCTCAGCCACCGCGCGACCGCTCGATAGGTCCGGCGGTCAGGGTTCGCCGGCAGGCTCCGCAGCCGTCAGGCTCCCGTCCGTCGGGAGCGGCAGACGCAGGCGGTAGACCCCCTTGAACTGGTTGGGATCGGCCGGCTTGCCGTGACGGGTGATCACCAGGCGGCCTTCGCGGGCCAGGCCCACAGACACCGTCCGCACCCGCGACAGCCACCGATGCCAGCCCTCTGGGTCGGCCGCCCGGGCCGCCTGTTCGGGCGAGATGGACTTGCCCGGCGCCAGCGGCGTCAGGAGATCAAAAATCGCCGTTTCGATAGGATCGGACATCAACCGCCACGCTTCAGGGTTTCGCGGGCGATGACCACCTGCTGGATCTGACTGGTGCCCTCATAGATGCGGAAGATGCGCACGTCGCGATAGAACCGCTCGATCCCGTAGTCGGCGACGTAGCCGGCGCCGCCGAAGATCTGCACCGCCTTGTCGGCCACCCGGCCCACCATTTCGGAGGCGAAGTACTTGGCCGCCGCGGCCTCCATGGTCACGCTGTGGCCCGCGTCCCGCTTGCGGGCGGTCTCCATGGTCAGGGCCTTGGCGGCCAGCGCCTCGGTCTTGCAGTCGGCGATCATGCCCTGGACCAGCTGGAACTGGCTGATGGCCTGGCCGAACTGCTTGCGCTCGCTGGCATAGGCCACGCAGTCGGTGAGCAGCCGCTCGGCCACGCCGACACAGACCGCCGAGATGTGCAGCCGGCCGCGATCCAGCACCTGCATGGCCACCTTGAAGCCCTCGCCCTCGGCGCCCAGGCGGTTCTCCACCGGGACGCGGACATTGTCGAAGGTGACATCGCAGATATGGGCGCCCTGCTGGCCCATCTTCTTCTCGGGCTTGCCCACCGACAGGCCCGGCAGGTCACGGGGCACGAGGAAGGCCGAAACGCCGCCGCCGCCGGGCTTGGACGAATCGGTGCGGGCCATGACCGTAAACAGGTGGGCCTTGTTGGCGTTGGTGATGTAGCGCTTCGAGCCATTCAGCACATAGGCGTCGCCGTCCAGGGTCGCCCGGGTCTGGACCGCGGCGGAATCCGAGCCGGCCTCCGGTTCGGTGAGCGCGAACGAGGTGATGATCTCGCCCGAGGCGATGCCGGGCAGGTATCTCGCCTTTTGCTCGTCGGTCCCGAACATCACCAGACCCTGGCTGCCGATGCCGACATTGGTGCCAAAGGCCGAGCGGAAGGCCGGGCTGGTGCGGCCCAGCTCCACGGCCACCAGGCATTCGTCCTCCATGGAGAGGTCGAGCCCGCCGTACTCGGCCGGGATCGAGAGGCCAAACAGCCCCAGCTCCTTCATCTCGGCCACCACGTCGTCGGGCATGGCGTCGGTCTCGGAGACCTGCGCCTCCAGGGGGCGCAGCCGCTCGGTCACGAAGCGGCGGACGGTGTCGATCAGTTGGTCGCGGGTTTCGGCGTCGAGGGCCATGGCGGTCGTCTTTCCTGGAAGGTCTTAGGCTTTGGCCAGGGCCAGGGCCGAGCCCTGGCCGACGCCGACGCACATGGTGGCGAGCGCCCGGCTGCCGCCCCGTTCGTTCATGGCGCGCGCCGCGGTCAGCGCGATGCGGGCGCCCGAGGCGCCCAGGGGATGGCCGATGGCGATGGCGCCCCCGTGCGGGTTCACATGCTCGGCGTCATCAGCCAGACCCCAGGCTCGGGTGCAGGCGAGCGCCTGGGCGGCGAAGGCCTCGTTCAGCTCGACCACGTCGAAGTCCCTGGGGCTAAGGCCCAGGCGACCGCAGAGCTTGTTCACCGCCGGCACCGGGCCATAGCCCATGACCCGCGGCGGCACGCCGCCCGAGGCGCCGCCCTCGATGCGGGCCAGCGGTTCGAGGCCCAGCTTCTGCACCATCTCGGCCGAGGCCAGCAGCAGGGCCGCGGCGCCGTCATTGACGCCGGACGCATTGCCCGCTGTCACCGTGCCGTCGGGACGGACGATCGGCTTCAGGCCCTGCAGGGCGTCCAGGGTCGTGTCGGGGCGAGGATGCTCGTCCTTGGAGACCATCGTCTCGCCCTTGCGGTCCTTCAGCGTGATGGGGGCGATCTCGCCTTCGAAATAGCCGCGGGTCTGGGCCGCGCCATAGCGCTGCTGGCTGCGGGCGGCGAAGGCGTCCTGGTCGGCCCGGGCGATCTGATAGTCGGTGGCCACGTTCTCGGCGGTCTCCGGCATGGAGTCGACGCCGTAGTCCTTCTGCATCTGGGGATTCACGAACCGCCAGCCGATGGTGGTGTCGAAGATCTCGGCCGAGCGGGAGAAGGCGCTGTCGGCCTTGCCCATGACGAAGGGCGAGCGGGTCATGCTTTCGACCCCGCCGGCGATCACCAGTTCGGCCTCGCCCACGGCGATCATCCGGGCCGCCGCGATGGTGGCGTCCAGCCCCGAGGCGCAGAGCCGGTTGACGGTCAGACCGGGCACCGAGCTTGGCATGCCGGCCAGCAGCAGGGCCATGCGCGCCACGTTGCGGTTATCCTCGCCGGCCTGGTTGACGCAGCCATAGATGACCTCGTCGACCTCCTCCCAATCGACCTTGGGAAGGCTCGCCATCAACGCCCGGATCGGGTGGGCGGCCAGATCGTCGGCGCGCACCTTGGCCAACGCTCCGCCGTATCGGCCGATGGGGCTTCTGAGACCTGCGCAGAGATAGACGGTCCGGCCTTGCATGATCGCTCCTCGACCCCTAGGCCACGCCCCTGGCGCGGCCGCGATTGTTGCGGGCGGGCAAACTACTGTTCGAACGCGCGCGGGGCAAACCCGCCTGAGATCATTACGAGGGGAAGCTGGCGATGGATGGTGGCGGCGAAGCGCAAAACGGCCTGGTGACCGAGGGCGAATGGGCCGGTTGGCGCACCTGGGAGGGCTCCGACCCCTTCGAGGACCATGCCGGCCCGTTCTATTTCCGCCACGACCCCGACGGCACGCCCCGCTGCGCCTTCCGGGCGGAGAAGAAGCACATGAACGGCGGCGGTTTCATGCACGGCGGCTGCATCATGACCTTCGCCGACTATTGCCTGTTCGTGATCGCCCGCGAGGCTCTCCAGGGGAACCACTCGGTGACGGCCACCCTGAACGGCGAGTTCGTCGGCGCCGTGCCCCTGGGCGCGCTGGTGGAATGCACCGGCGAGGTGGTCAAGGCCGCCCGCTCCATGGTCTTCGTCCGCGGGCTCATCACCACCGGCGGCGAGAACGTCATGAGCTTTTCCGGGGTCATCAAGAAGCGCGGTCCGCGGACCTGAGTCTTGCGCCCTACCGCCACGACGCCATGTTGAGGGCGCCGCCCATCCGTCAGGAGTTCCCATGAGCCAGCCCGCCAAACGCAATCTGGGCCAGATCGCCATGGGGGCGGCGCTCGCCCTGCTGGCCGGGCCGGTGGCCCTGTTCAAGGCGTTCGAACTCGCCTTCTTCCTGACCGGCGTCGCGCCGGATCACTGGATGACCTCGGCCGAACCCACCGCCATGCCGGTGTCCATCGTCGTGCTGATCTTTGCAGGCCTGGTCGCGGCCTATGGGGTGCGCATGGTGTCCCGCGAGCTGAAGACGCCCACCTCGTGACGCGGCTTTCAGTCCTCGACCTGTCGCCGGTGGGCGCCGACGTCACCCAGGCCCAGGCGGTCCGCCAGACCCTCGAAGTGGCCAAGGCCGCCGAGCGGCTGGGCTATGACCGGTTCTGGGTGGCCGAGCACCACAATATCGAGGGCCTCGCCTCTCCCGCCCCTGAAATCCTGATCGCCGCCCTGACCCAGGTCACCTCGACCATCCGTCTGGGTTCAGGCGGGGTGATGCTGGTCAACTATTCCCCGCTGAAGGTCGCCGAGGTCTTCATGGAGCTGGAGGCCCTGGCGCCGGGGCGCATCGACTTAGGTGTCGGGCGGGCCCTGGGCGCCGACGGGCGCACAGGCGCGGCCTTGCGTTCGGCCTCGTCAGAAGCCTTCCCCCACTATTTCGCGTTGCTGAACGCCTGGCTGCTGGACGCATCGGGCAAGGAGCTGATCGGACCCGACCATCCGGCCCGGGACATCCGCGCCCATCCCAAGGGGCCGTCGCATCCGGACCTGTTCATGCTGTGCTCGTCGCCTGACAGCGCCGACTTCGCCGGGCGGGCGGGCGTGGGCATGGTGTTTGCGGAGTTCATCGCCCGCGCCGACGGCGGACCCGCGGTCGAGGCCTACCGGCGCGCCTTTACGCCCTCGCCGTTCCGACAAACGCCGATGGCGGCCATCGCCACGATCGCGCTTGCGGCCGAGACCGAGGCGGAGGCTCTACGGCTGGACGCGCCACGGCGCGCCTCGACGCTGGCCACCGCGCTCGGGCGGCGGCAGCGCTTCCCCGTCATCCCCGAGGCGCAGGCCTTCCTGGCCGACTACGCCGACGATCCGCGTCTGACGGACATCGAGACGCGGAGCATCGCCGGCTCGGCCGAACAGGTTCGGGCGCGCCTGGAAGACAAGGCCAGGGCCAGCGGCGCCGACGAAATCTTCGTCATGGCGTCCGGACCCAGCCTGGAAAGCCGCATCCGGTCGCTGGAGCTGATCAAGCCCGCCTGAGCGCTAGAAGAGTCCGGCGCGCTGGGCGATGACCACCAGGGCGATGAGGACCAGAAGGGCCTGGATGATCCCGTTCAGGGGGCCCGGAATGGGCAGGAGGCGCACGGCGTAGAGAGCGAGGCCGAGGACCACGAGGATGATGACGATGGTGATGAGCAATGACATGCCATCCAAACCTCTGCCGTGGGGAAAGGTTCCGGGCGACCCTCGCAATCTCAGGCTGGCGAACCGGCGGTTTGCGGCCTAGCGTGGCCGTCATGGCCAGCACCACGAACACCACCAGCCGCGAACGCCTCAACGACGCCAATCTCGGCAAGCTGCCGGGCCACCTGGGGCTGGAGATTCTGGAGACCGACAACGGTCGCGTGGTGGGGCGTTTTCGGGTGCGCGAGGACCTGGTCGCCCACACGGGATTCCTGCTGGCCGGCGCGGTGCTGACCGTCGCCGACATCCTCTGCGCCTACGGGGTCTCCACCGCCTGGCCCGAGGGCGCCAGCGGCTTCACCACCGCCGAGGTGAAGTGCAACTTCGTCGGCACCCTGCGCGAGGGCGAGGTGCTGTGCACCGCCACCCTGCTGCACGGCGGGCGCACCACCCAGGTCTGGGACGCCCGGGTCGAGGACGCCGCCACCGGCAAGCTGATGGCCGCCTTCCGCTGCACCCAGATCATCCTCTACCCGCGGGCGTGAGCGTCAGTCGGCGAGCCGGTAGTCCATCGCCACCACCTGGCGGACGCTGCGCCAGGGCTTGATGTCGTCGGCGATCACCAGGCGCCGCGGCCCCTCCCGCTCAGGCAGGGGCTGGCCGTCAAGGGTGTCAGCCAGGATCGCCACGTCCTTGTGCAGGTCCTTGTCGGCCTCGACGGCGGAGACCACGGCGGCGTAGCCGTCGGCGCCGCGGACCACGAGATAGCCCCGCATCGGATCTCCGTGGGCGCGCATGCCCACCGGCAGGCCGGCGGCCCGCATCACATAGGCCAGCGGCGGGCCTTCATAGAGGCTGGGGCCGGCGTCGCCGGGCACGGTCACCTGGGCCCGGGGCAGGTCGGCGAGGGTGGCGGCGCTCAGCACCACCTTGGTTCCGTCGGCCTTCGAGATGGTCACGTCCTGGGCTGCGGCCGGGGTGACCAGGGCCAGCAGCAGGCCGGCGAGCAGAAGAGGCTTCATAGGGCGGTCTTCACCGAGTCGCGGGCGCGCATGGCTTCAAGCCAGCGGTTCACATGGGTCAGTTCCTCAGGCGGGCGGAACTTGATCATGCGGGCGAAGTCGATGGAGGCGAAGGCGACGATGTCGGCGATGGTCAGCCGGTCGGCGGCGATCCATTCGCTCTCGGCCAGGCGGCGGTCGAACAGCTTCAGCGCCCGGGTCCCGCTCTGGGCGTTGGATTCCCCGATGGCGGGGTTCTGCTTTTCCAGCACGCCCAGCGCCGGGTGGGTGTGGCGCACGGCCATCATCAGCGGGGTGGCGACCATCATCTCGGCGCGCCTGGTCCACATCTCGATGATCGCCGTCTCCTTGGGATCACGCCCCATCAGGTTGGGCTCGGGATAGATGCTCTCCAGATAGCGGCAGATGGCCAGAGACTCGGTGATGCAGGTCCCGTCGTCCATCTCCAGCATGGGCACATTGGCCAGGCCCGCCTTGGCCAGATAGTCCGGCTGCTTGTGGGCGCCTTCCAGCAGGCTGACCGGGACGATCTCCACGTCCTCGATGCCCTTTTCGATCATGAACAGGCGGACCCGGCGGGGATTGGGCGCCCGCTGGGTGTCATAGATCTTCATGGCGACTCCTCCTGGATGGTCAGGCGCCGAAAAGAGGCGCCCTGACGCGGCGGCGGTCAAGCGGCGGGGCTCAAAGCCCGAACAGCTCCCGGGGCATGGCGCCGACCACCGCAGCGGTCATGCAGGTGGCGAGGAAGCCGGCGATGAGGGCCTTCCAGACCATGCCGATGATCTCGGCCCGGCGCTCGGGCATCAGCACGCCCATGCCGGTGACGGTGATTCCCACCGAGCCGATATTGGCGAAGCCGCAGAGCGCATAGGTCATGATCATCCGGGTGCGCTCGCCCATGGCCTCGGCCGGGACGCCGCCCAGCTGGATGAAGGCGATGAACTCGGTGAGCATCAGCTTGACGCCCAGCAGGTAGCCCGCCTGGGGCGCCTCGGACCACGGCACGCCGATCAGCCAGGCGAGCGGCGAGAAGACCACCCCCAGCACCCGCTCCACGGTGAGCGGCGCCCCCAGCACGTCGGGGAAGGCGCTGAGTAGGCCGTTGCCGATGGCGACGAAGGAGACGAAGACGATCAGGATGGCCGAGATGTTCAGGGCCACGGTCAAGCCGTCCATCGTGCCCTTGGAGATGGCGTCGATGGAGGAGTCGTACTTCAGCAATGAGCCGTAGTCGGCGAAATAGCCCCCCTGCCCCTTCTTCTCGGGCACGATGATCCGGGCCAGCAGCACGCCGGCCGGCGCCGAGACGATGGAGGCCACCAGCACGTGGGCGGCCGCATTGGGCAGCACCTCGCGCAGGATGGTGGCGTAGGCGACCATGGTGGAGCCGGCGACCGTGGCCAGGCCCACCACGATCATCAGGAAGACTTCCGAACGGGTCAGCTTGTCCAGATAGGCGCGGATGACGATCGGGCTCTCGATCATGCCCAGGAAGATGTTCACCGCGACAGCGAGAGCCGAGGCGCCGCCAAGGCCCATGGTCTTCTGGAACACGAAACCGAAACCCTGGGTGATCCACTTCAGGATCTTCCAGTGCCAGAGCAGGGCCGAAAGCGCCGAGATCACCAGGATCAGCGGCAGGACCTGGAAGGCGAAGACGAACAGGGCGCCAGGATTGGTGACGTCATAGGGCTGGGCGCCGCCGGCCATGTAGCCGAACACGAACTGGGTCCCCTGGGAAGTGGCCGCGGCCAGGCCATCGACGCCGGCATTGATCCCGCGCACCACCGAGCGGGCGCCCGGCAGGCCGAACAGGCCCAGCACCAGCAGGATCTGCACCGTCAGGGCGCCCAGCGCCAGGCGCCAGGGAAAGCGCGAGCGGTCCTCCGACAGGGCCCAGCAGACCACAAGCACGAGGACGAGGCCCAGAACGCTCTGGGCGTTTTCCAGTCGGAACATCAAGCCTCCCCAAGCCCCCGCCTCAAGTTGTGGCGGCGTCGCCATGTCCTTGAAGAGCAAGGCCTTGTCCGGCGCAAGGGATGACAGGCCACAGAAAGTCCGGCGCCTCCCCTTGACGCACATTACATTGCACACAATCTAATTGCTTGAGATTGAAAAGGAGCTCACATGACCCCTCTCTATGAAGCCAGCGCCCGCGCCGTGGGCGGCCGCGAAGGCCACGTCGAAACCGCCGATGGTCTGTTCAAGGCCGATCTGGCCATGCCCAAGGCCTTGGGCGGCAATGGAAACGGCGCCAATCCCGAACAGCTCTTCGCCGCCGGCTACGCCGCCTGTTTCGAAAGCGCCGTGCGCCACGTCGCCCGCCAGCAGAAGCTCGGCCTGAAGGACGCTGCGGTCACCGCCACGGTGCAGCTCTTCCCCAAGGAGGGCGGCGGATTCCGCCTGGGCGTGGCCCTGGCCGCCGAGATCGAGGGCCTGGATGAGGCGCCCGCCCGCGAACTGGTGGAGACAGCCCACCAGGTTTGCCCCTATTCCAATGCGGTGCGCGGCAATATCGACGTGCAGCTGACCACGACGGTGCGGTGAACCAGGACGTCACCAGACAGGACAAGGCCTCAGGGGCCGCAGCAGGCGAAGGGGTCGATCCCCTTCGCCTGGACCTGCAACTCTGCTTCGCCCTCTATGGCGCCAGCAACCGGGTCACACGCCTCTACCGCGCGCTGCTGGCGCCGCTGGGCCTCACCTATCCGCAGTATCTGGTCATGCTGGCCCTGTGGGAGACCGCGCCGCGCAGCGTTGGTGAGCTCGGCCAGACCCTGGACCTCGACAGCGGCACGCTGACCCCGCTGCTCAAGCGGCTGGAGGCGCAGGGTCTGGTGGACCGCGCCCGCGACCCCCGCGACGAGCGCCGGGTGATCATCTCCCTCACCCCAGAGGGGACCGCGCTGCGGGAAAAGGCCCAGCCCATTCCCGGCGAGGTGGTCTGTCGCCTGGGCGGCGACCTGCGCGAACTCGGCGCCCTGCGCGAAGGGCTCAATGCGCTGCTGCAGCGCCTGGACGCGGCGCAGACGCCGCAGAAAACCCCTGGCTCCTAGGCTAGGCGATCTGCGCACTTCATTGGCGCCGGGCTGAAAGCAAGTGGCCCGAAACGGGCGACCTTTAACCCGCTGACAGATTTTGCCACTAGAATGCCACGACGCCCGGCCATGCCCGCGCCAGACGTCCACGGGAACCCGATATGGAATCCATGCTTGAACCGGTCGCGGAGTTCATCCGCGTCAATCACGGTTGGGCCGGCCTGGTGCTGGGCCTGTTCATCATGCTGGAATCCATGGTGATTCTCGGCGCCTTCATCCCGGCGACGCCGATGCTGGTGCTGACCGGGGGGTTGCTGGCCACCGGCGTCCTCGATCCCGTCTCGGTGTTGCTGGGCTGCATCACCGGCGCGATCATCGGCGACGCCATCTCCTATTTCATCGGCCGCCGGCTGGGCATGCGCGTGCTGCGCCACCGCTGGCTGAAGCGTTACCGCCGCCAGTTCGCCCTGACGCGGCTCTATTGCCGGCGCTTCGGGGTGATCACCATCTATGTGGGCCGCTTCATCGGCCCGATGCGGGCCTTCGTGCCCGCCGTGGTGGGCATGGCGCGGATGCCGGTCGGCGACTTCCAGATCGCCAATGTGATCTCGGCGGTGGTCTGGGTGTTCGCCGCCCTGGCGCCGGGCTACCTGACCGCCAAGGGCCTGGAGCAACTCGACATCCTTGACCACGTCGATCCCCTGACGCTTGGCCTCATCGCCCTGGTCGTGGCCGGCACGGTAGGCACGCTGGGCTGGCGGCTCGTGCGAAAGCGCGCCAAGCGTCGCATCCCGATCCTCGACGCCCCCGGCGTTTGAGGTCTGGAGGCGCCTGAGGTGCTGCGGGCCTGAGGTTCTGCGGACGAGGGTGAGCCCCGCCCGCAGATCCAACCTCAGCGATCCAGCAGTTCGTCCAGCAGGCCGGTCAGGCCATAGACCTTCTCGAGGGCCTCGGTGGCCGCCGAGGTGGCGGCCACGACGGTGCGGTTGATCGTCCCGTCATAGCCGTAGTCGCCGCCCAGGGAGTGGATGTTGCCGTCGAAGGCCGCGCCGAGCACCTCGCCCTGCGAATTGACCACCGGCGAGCCGGAATTGCCGCCGATGATGTCGTTGGTGGTGACGAAGTTGAACACCGTGTCCGGGTCCAGCCTGTCCTGCGCGGCAACCCAGCGGGGCGCCAGGGCGTAGGGCTCGGCGCCGGTCGCCCGCTCATAAAGCCCAGAGAAGGTGGTGGTCGCCGGCATGGTGCGCCCCCGATAGGTCCAGCCCTGCACCTGGCCATAGGAGAGCCGCAGGGTGAAGGTGGCGTCGGGATAGACCTCGTCCCCATAGGCGGCGAAACGGGCGGCGGCCACGCGCTCGGCGGCCCGCGCCGTCGGTGCCTCGACCTGCGTCTCCCAGGTGTCGCGCACGGCCCGCGCCATGGGATCCATCCGCAGGGCCAGCTGGATCAGCGGATCGTCCGAAGCCTGGATGGCGTCCATGCCGCCGTTCCACAGGGCCTCGCGCACCGCCGGGTCATCCAGATTGGACTGGGCGACCAGCCGCTCTGCCAGGCCCTCGGGGCTGTCCTTGCCCAGCAGCAACTGGGTCGCCGGGTCGTCGGTGGTCAGATATTCCCGGGTCTTGGACAGCCAGAAGCTGAGGAACATCTCCTCCAGGGGCTTGTCGATCGGCCGGACGTCCAGCAGGCGCTTCTCCAGCAGCGGCAGGCGGGCCTCGGAATACTCCGCCAGGCGCTCGGTATTGGGCTTGGCCCGTTCCTGGGCCGCACGCACCAGGGTGCGGGCATAGCCGAACAGGCTCGATCCGCCGCCGGCGGCCGCCTCCATCTGGCGATAGGGCAGGTAGGTCTCGGCATAGGCGGCCTGGGCAGCCTCGATCTCGCTCCAGGGATCGCCGATCTCGCGGGCCAGGGCCGGATCGGCCGCCACCTTGGCCTTCAAGTCAGCCTCGGCCGCCCGCTTGTCGGCCATGAAGGCCGGATCATTGAGGGCGAACTGGCGGCCGAAGAAGACCTTGAAGCTGTTCTCCACCCCAAACAGCGGGTCGGTGGCGATGCGCTTGTTCTCCGCGCTCTCCTCCGAGAAGCGGATCAGCCGGCCACGCAACTCGGCCCGCTGCAGCTGGCTCACCGGGATGGCCAGGTCCCGCTGGCTCTCCAGCTGGGCGACGGTCAGCAGACGGTCGGTGGAGCCGGGATTGCCCGAGACGAAGGTGGCCTCGCCCGCCCGGGGGGCGCGGGAGACCCAGGTCAGATGCTCGGGCGTCTCGACCACCTGGCCGTCCTCATAGAGGCGCAGGAAGGCCATATCGAGATTGAAGCGCGGGAAGTTGAAATTGTCCGGGTCGCCGCCGAAGAAGGCCGTGGCGATTTCGGGCGCGAAGACCAGGCGCACATCGGCGTAGCGGCGGTACTTGTAGAGCTTATACTGCCCCCCGCGATACAGGCTGACCACCTGGCAGCGATAGCGCTCGTCCCCGGCGCAGGTCTCCTGTTCCAGCCGGGCCACGGCGGCGTCGCGGGCGCGGTTGAAGGCCTGACCCGACAGACCCTCGCCGGCGGCGCGGATGGTGTCGGTGACGTCGGTGATTTCGGTCAGGATCTCGGCCTGCTGGCCGGGGCAGGTGCGTTCCTGCTCCCGCCCGGTGGTCAGGAAGCCCTCCTGCACATAGTCGGTCTGCGCGCTGGAGAGGTCCTGCACGCAGGACACCACGCAGTGGTGGTTGGTCAGCACCAGGCCCTGATCGGAGACCACCGAGGCCGAGCAGCCGTTGGTCAGGCGCACCGACGCGGCCTGCACCCGGTCGAGCCAGGCCTGGTCAATGGTCACGCCATAGGCGGCCTGCACCTTGTCGGCGGGAAAGTTGTCGAAGGTCCACATGCCTTCGTCGGCCTGGGCCTGGCCGGCGCTCAGGGTGAAAAGGGCGCCGCAGGCGCTGGCGGCGAGAAGGGCTGCTTTCATCATGCTTCAGTCTCTTTGGGCGTCCTGGACCCTTTAGGGTCCACCTGTAACCGCCGTAACAGCCGAAGCCCCGGCTGACTACGGCCGAGAGCGCCGCCTTACCTCGAATTAACTTGGGTTGCAGGCCCGGCCCGGCCACTCCTTCGAGGCGAGGAGGACGGGCATGTCACTGGCTCTGGCCACATTGATCTATGAATGGCGCCGATACCTGGCGGCCGTGATCGCGCTCGCCTTTTCGGGCCTGCTGATCCTGGCCCAGGTGGGCATGTTCACCGGCATCGTCCAGGCCGCCACCGCCACCATCGACCGGTCGCGGGCCGAGATCATGGTGCTGCCGGCCAAGTCCGAGAGCCTGATCAATTCCGGCTCCAATGGCCTGCCCCGCAGGCTTCTGCCCCAGATGTATCTGCACCCGGAAGTCGTCTCGGTGGCCGCCCTGGACGGCTCCGGCGGCCGCTGGATGAACACGCCCAAGGAGGGCGAGAAGCAGGTCACCCAGTTCGTCCAGGTGGACGTGGTCGATCCCGTGCCCGGCGCCGTCACCCTGCCGGTGGACTATCCCGAAGAGGTCCGCATCGCCCTGCTGGAGCCCTATGCGGCGGTGATCGACCGCAGCAGCCAGGCGCGGATGGGAGTCACCCTGAACGACCAGGCCACCCTCAACGGCAAGACGGTAAATATCCGCGCCTTCATCGACGGCTATCCGTCCATCAACCAGCCCTCGGTGGTGGTCTCCCGCGACACCCTGCGGCTGCTGGGCATGGCCGACGACGGCGAGAAGGTCGGCCCGCTGATGGTGCAGATCAAGGACCCGGCCCGCGCCGAGATCGTCCGCGACCAGCTCAACGCCGTGGCCGACGGCCGCTATCGCGCCTGGACCCGGCCTGAGCTCGCCCAGGCCAATGAGGGCGCGCTGATGAAGGAGCAGATCATCGGGATCATGCTGGGCTTCTCGGTGTTCCTCGGCTTCCTGATCGGCGTCGGCATCACCTCCCAGACCCTGCGCGGGGCGATCATGGCCAATATCAAGGAGTTCGCCAGCCTGCGGGCGCTCGGCGTCTCCATGGGCGCCCTGCGGCTGATCGTGCTGGAGCTGTCCTTCTGGGTCGGCGTCGTCGGCCTGGCGGCCACGGCGGTCTTTACCTTCCTGGTCTCGCTGCTGGCCAAGAGCGCGGGGCTGCCCATGGGCTTCCCCCTGGGCTGGGTGGTCGGCGTGGCCATCCTGCTCCTCCTCATCTCGCTGGCCTCGGGGCTGATGTCCCTGGGCGTCCTGAAGAAGAGCCAACCGGCGGACCTGCTGCGATGACCTCTGCCCCGCATCCCGACGACGCCATCCGGGCCACCGGCCTGTCCAAGCGCTTCAAGACCGGCCGCGCCTATATCGAGGTGCTGAAGTCGGTGGATTTCGACGCCCGCCACGGGGACCTGACCATGGTCATGGGGCCTTCGGGCTCCGGCAAGTCGACCCTGGTGGCCTGCCTGTCAGGACTGCTGCGTCCCGACGAGGGCCAGGTCCAGGCCCTGAACCAGGACCTCTGGAGCCTGCGCACCGGACGGATCGACCGCTTCCGCCTCGATCACTGCGGCTTCATCTTCCAGGGCTTCAACCTGTTCTCCGCCCTCACCGCCCTGGAACAGGTGACCACCGTGCTCAAGCACACGGGCCTGACCAAGGCCGAGGCGCGAGACCGGGCCGTGGTGTCCCTGGAAGAGGTCGGGCTCGGCCACAGGCTGAACCAGCGGCCATCCGAACTGTCCGGCGGCGAGAAGCAGCGGGTGGCCATCGCCCGGGCGCTGGCCAAGGCCCCGCAGCTGCTGTTCGCCGACGAACCCACCTCGGCGCTGGACGGCGAGAACGGCCAGATCGTCATCAAGCTGCTGCAGCGCGCCGCCAAGGAGCACGGGGCCGCCGTGATCTGCGTGACCCACGACCCGCGGCTCGAAGCCTATGCCGACCGCATCATCCACATCGAGGACGGCCGCATCCTGGACGACCGGCGCACCGCGCCCGGCGCCGCGCCCGCTTCGCAACCCATCCTGACCGAGGCCTGAACGACATGCCCGCCTTTTTCCGCCGCAAGACCGTCTGGTTCGCCGCCGTCGCCGTGATCGTGCTGGGCGGCGGGGCCTTTGTGCTCACCAGCCAGGCCAACGACAAGAAGGAGGCCGAGGCCGCCCAGGCCGCCAAGGCTGCGCCCGAAAGCCCCTTTGTCGCGGTGGCCAACGGCAAGGCCGATGTCGAGGGCGGCCTGATCCAGGTCGCCGCCCGGCGCGCCGGCATCGTGCGCGATGTCCTGGTCCAGGAAGGCCAGGCCGTTCAGGAGGGCCAGGTTCTCGCCCGGCTGGAGGATGATGAGCCGCGGCTGACCGCCGCCCGCGCCCAGGCCGAGGTGGCCCAGGCCCAGTCGCAGATCGCCCTGACCCAGGTGGAGTTGTCCACCGCGCGGCGCGAACATGACCGCCTTCAGGCCCTGGCCCCGTCCAACTTCGTGGCCGGCCAGAAGCTGGACCAGGCGCAGGATGTGATCCGCCAGGCCGAGGCGCGACTGGCCGCCCAGCGCGCGGCGGTGGCCACCGCCCAGGCCCGCCTGAACGAGGCCGAGTATGATCTGGAGCTGAGCGTCATCCGCGCCCCGGCCGACGGGGTGATCGTGCGCCGCTACGCCAATCCGGGCTCGGGCGCCTCGACCCTCAACGTCTCCAACATGTTTGACCTGGAGCCAGCCGGGCAGCGTATCGTCCGCGCCGAGATCGCCGAGGGCGCCCTGCCCCATGTGCAGGTCGGCCAGAGCGTGCAGATCGCCTCGGAGGCCGATCCCAGCAAGACCTTCAAGGGCCAGGTGATCCGCCGGGCCGGCGTGTTCGGCGCCCGCAAGCTGGTCTCCGACGATCCCACCGAGCGCACCGATGATCGGGTGGTGGAGGTGGTGGTCAGCGCCGACGGCGCCCCCTTCCTGGTCGGACAGCGGGTTCTGGTGAAGTTCCTTCGCCCTGGCGCAGCGGCGGCCCAGGCCAGCTGAGGCGCGCTCGCCGCAACGCAGCAACGCCTTGACGGAGAAGGGTTGGGCCGCGCACAACCGCGCCAATCCTTCACCTGACTTCGGGAGACTTCCATGGCGGATATCCGCTTCGACGGCAAAGTGGCCATTGTGACCGGCGCGGGCGGCGGGCTTGGCCGTCAGCATGCTCTGGAGCTGGCCCGGCGCGGCGCCAAGGTCGTGGTCAACGACCTGGGCGGCTCGGTGGACGGCTCGGGCGGCTCCTCCAGCGCGGCGGACGCCGTGGTGGAAGAGATCAAGGCCGCCGGCGGCGAAGCCATCTCCAACGGCTCGTCGGTCACCGACGACGCCGGCGTCGCCCACATGATCAAGCAGACCATGGACCAGTGGGGCCGCATCGACGTCATCGTCGCCAACGCCGGCATCCTGCGCGACAAGTCCTTCGCCAAGATGGAGATCGCCGACTTCGAGCTGGTGCTGAACGTCCACCTGATGGGCACGGTCAAGCCGGTCAAGGCCGCGTGGGAGATCATGCGCGAGCAGAACTACGGCCGCATCGTGGTGACCACCTCGTCCTCGGGCCTCTACGGCAACTTCGGCCAGTCCAACTACGGTGCGGCCAAGCTGGGCATCATCGGCTTCATGAACACCCTGCGTCTCGAAGGCGCCAAGAACAACATCCACGTCAACGCCATCGCGCCCGTGGCCGCCACGCGGATGACCGAGAACCTGATGCCGCCTGCGGTGCTCGAGCGCCTGAAGCCCGAATACGTGACCCCGGGCGTGGTCTATCTTTGCTCCGAAGAGGCGCCCACCGGCGCCATCCTGACCGCCGGCGCGGGCGCCTTCGCCCTGTCGCGCATCTATGAGACCGAGGGCGTCTATCTGGGCGAAGGCGGCCTTTCGGTCGAAGAAGTCCGCGACAACTGGTCCAAGATTTCCGATCCCGAGGGCCAGCAGGCCTACAACGCCGGCGGCGAACAGAGCCAGAAGTTCTTCCGCAAGATGTCCGGCGGCTAAGCCCACCGCATAGCTTCGAAATCAAGCGACGGGCGGCCCCTGCGGGCCGCCCGTTCTGCTTTCTGCCCAAGGCTGCGGAAAGCCCTTGCCTTGACCTAGGTGAACGCGCGTAACCTAACGATCAGGACAACGCCCGCCAGAGGCGTCGCCGACCAATGGGAGATACGCCAGAGTGGCACAGACCGACGCGGCCGCGCCCGCCCCTGCGCGACAGCTCAAGCTGTCGACGATCCTCGCCTTCGCCTGCACCAGCCTGCCGCTATCGGCGCTGACCATCGCCATGTCGGTCTACCTGCCGCGGCACTTCGCCAGCGAGATCGGCATCAGCCTGCTGGCGGTCGGTTCGGCCTTCGCCCTGGTGCGGATGATCGACATCCCGCTCGACCCCCTTCTGGGCATGGCCATGGACCGCACGCGGACCCGGTTCGGCCGCTATCGCCTTTGGACCATGATCGGCGCGCCGATCCTGATGCTGGCCATCTTCATGCTCTTCATCTCGCCGTCCGGCGGGGTCGCCGGGCTGATCTTCTGGCTGCTGATCCTCTATGTGGGCACATCGATCCTGCACCTGTCCCACGCCGCCTGGGCCGCGACGCTGGCGCCTCGCTACAATGACCGGTCCCGCGTCTTCGCCATCATGACAGCGGTCGGGGTGATGGGCGCCCTGCTGGTGCTGCTGATGCCATTCATCGTGGCCGCCCTGGGCCGGGATGAAGCCGAAGGGGTGCCGGCCATGGGCTGGTTCGTCATGATCCTCACCCCCCTGGCGGTCTGGCTGGTCGTCGCCCTAACGCCGGAGAAGATCTCCCCCGACGTGCCCGGCCAGCAGAAGTTCCAGCTGAAGGAATACTGGCGGCTGATCGCCCGGCCCTCCATGGGCCGGATCGTCCTGGCCGATCTGTGCCTGTCCCTCGGCCCCGGCTGGATGAGCGCGCTCTACCTGTTCTTCTTCACCGACAGCCGCGGCTTCACCACCAGCCAGGCCAGCGCCCTGCTGGCGGTCTACATCGTGGCGGGCTTCGGCGGCGCGCCCCTGCTTGGCCGGCTGGCCATGCGGATCGGCAAGCACCGGGCCGTGATGGTCGCCACGACGGGTTACGCCCTGTCCCTGGTGCTGCTGCCCTTCCTGCCCAAGGGCGACATGATGATCGGCGCCTTTCAGATGTTCACCGCCGGCTTCCTGGCGGCCGGCTTCCAGGTGCTGACGAGGGCCATGACCGCCGACGTCGCCGACGAGGTGCGCCTGGAACAAGGCAAGGAGCGCTCGGGCCTGCTCTACGCCATCACCACGCTCACCTCGAAGATCTCGGGCGCCTTCGCCGTCTTCCTGACCTTCACCGTGCTCGACCGGGTGGGCTACAACGCCACCGACGGCGCCACCAACTCGGCCGAGGCCGTGCGCGGCCTGGAGCTGGCCTTCCTGATCGGGCCGATCTTCTTCGTCGCCCTGGGGGGGCTCTGCTTCATCGGCTACAAGCTGGGCGAAGACCGTCACAGCGAAATCCGCCGCGAACTGGACGAGCGGGACGCCCTCTATGACAACGCCCCGGTGATCGAGACCCTGGCCAGCGAGCCGTCGATCCCCACGCCCCTGGTCGAACCCCGGAAGACCTGAAAAAACAAACGCCGTTATATCTTTCCCGCCCGCTTGCGCCCCGCCGCAAGCGGGCGTTTGTTTGACCGCATAATCGCGCAGCAAAGCTTGCGCCAAAATCATAGATTTGGAGACGTTCCAGTGAGTGCTTCAACCCTGGGCGCGGCGGCGCCCCGCGGCGGCGGCCGTCTATCCCTCATCACAGTCCTGGCCTTCTCGAGCACCGGCATTCCCCTCGCCGTGCTGGCCCTGGCGCTCGGCGTCTTCCTGCCGCGCTACTTCGCCGGCGAGATCGGCATCAGCCTGATCGCCGTGGGCGCGGCCTTCACCATCGTCCGGCTGATCGACATCGCCTTCGACCCCATCGTCGGCGCCCTGATGGACCGCACCCGCACCCCCATCGGCCGCTACCGGCCCTGGGTGATCGGCGGCGTGCCGGTCATGATGTTCGGGGCCTACAAGCTGTTCAATCCGCCCATCGGGGCGGGCGAAGGCTATCTGATCCTCTGGCTGCTGGTGATCTATTCGGCCCTGTCGATCGTGACCCTGGCCCATGCGGCCTGGGCCTCGGCCATCGCCACCAGCTATGACGAGCGCTCGCGGGTCTATGGCTGGATGCACGCCGTGGGCGTCGCCGGCGCCGTCGGCCTGCTGCTGCTGCCCGCCCTCACCGGCGGCGCCATCGAGCCGGGCTCTGCGGCCAGCATGCCGGCCATCGGCTGGATCATCATCATCGGCATTCCGCTGACCACCGCCTTCTGCGTGCTGCTCTCGCCGGAAAAGGTCGCGCCCAAGAGCGCCGCCGAGACCTTCGACCTGAAGGAATACTGGCAGGCCCTGAAACGGCCGGAGATGATCCGCCTGATCCTGGCCGACCTCGCCCTGGCGCTCGGCCCCGGCACGACGGCGGCGATCTATGTGTTCTTCTTCCACGACGCCAAGGCGTTCAACTACGCCCAGGTCTCCATCCTGCTGGTGCCGTTCATCGGCGCCGGCCTGCTCGGCGCGCCGGTCTGGGCCAAGCTCGCCCAACGGTTCGGCAAGCACCAGACCCTGATGGGCGCGACGGTGGCCTATGCAGTGTTCCAGACCATCCTGATGGTCATTCCCAAGGGTCTTTTCCTGCCCACGGCGCTCGGCATGTTCGCCGTCGGTTTCACCGCCAGCGCCTTCGTCGTCCTGGTCCGCGCCATGGTCGCCGATGTCGGTGACGCCATCCGACTCGAACAGGGCAAGGAGCAGGCCGGCCTGCTCTACGCCATGGTGACCAGCACCCAGAAGGTCGGCGCGGCCATCTCGGTGGGCATCATCTTCCCGGTGCTGTCGCTGGTGGGCTACAACGCCGCCGACAATGTCACCAATACGCCGGAGGCCATTTTCGGCCTGGAGATGTGCTACCTGTTCGCGCCGATCATCTTCGTGCTGATCGGCGGGGCCTGCTTCTTCGGCTACGGCATGAACGCCGAAAAGCACGCCGCCATCCGCGCCGCCCTGGACGCCCGCGACAACGCGGCCTGAGCCCTAGGCGGCCTGCCAGAGACGGTCCGCCTGCGGCTTGGCCCGGCTCAGCCGCGGGCCAGGCCCAGGCCCAGGCGGGTGCGCAGCATTTCGGCCGCCTGGCGGAAGGCCTTGGCCGGGCCGCTGTCGGGCGCCGTGACCCCCAGGGGCCGGCCATCGTCGCAGGCCTGACGCAGGGCCACGTCGATGGGAATCTGGCCCAGCAGCGGCACGCCCAGGCGCTCGGCCTCCGTCGCGCCGCCGCCCTGGCCAAAGATCGGGATCGGCACGCCCGTGGCCGGATCGGCGAAATAGGCCATGTTCTCGATGACGCCGAGGATCGGCGTGGCGGTCTTTTCGAACATGGACGCCGCGCGCCGGGCGTCGATCAGGGCGATCTCCTGCGGCGTGGTGACGATGACCACCCCGTCCAGCTTCATCTTCTGGATCAGGGTCAGCTGGATGTCGCCGGTGCCGGGCGGCATGTCGACCACCAGGACGTCGAGGGGCGCGCTCTCCTCGCCCCAGGCCACCTCGTGCATCATCTGGCGCACGGCCGAAGAAGCCATGGGACCGCGCCAGATCATCGGCGCGCCCTCATCGACCATGAAGCCGATGGACATGACCTTGATCCCCCAGGCCTCCAGCGGGATCAGCTTCTTCTCGGGATGATACTCCGGGTCCCCATCCACCCCCAGCATCCGCGGGGCCGAGGGGCCATAGACATCGGCGTCCAGCAGGCCGACCCGCAGGCCGAGCCCCGACAGGGCCGCGGCCAGGCTGACCGAGACGGTGGACTTGCCCACCCCGCCCTTGCCGCTCGCCACCGCGATGACCCGGCGCACATGGGCCGGCCGCACGGCGTTGGGTGGCGGCGAGGGCGCAGCCTGGGGGTCGTTGGCCAGCCGCGCGCCCTTGCGCACCCGGGTGACGCCTGGGGCCGGCGGCGCCTCCTCCGGGGCGGCTGGCGGCGCAGCCGCGGGCGATGCGCCGGCTGGGCCATCAAAATTGGTCAGCACCACCTGGGCCTGCTCGACGCCCGGCGCGTCGCGCAAGACCTGCTCGGCCTGGGCGCGGACGGGCTCGTAGAGCTCCAGCAGACCCGGCGCGACCTCCATCATGAAGCCGGCCCGGCCGGTCCGCACCGAGAGCCCCTGGACCAGGCCCGCGCTCACCAACCCCTTGCCGCTTTGAGGATCTCGCACCCCATCTAGGAGCGCCAGCAGGGCGTCGCGGTCAGGCAGGCGTGATGTGTTCATGTCGGCTTCGGCTTGCGTTGGCGGCTTGGCCGTCTCATATCCGGCTGCAAGCGCCGGTTTACAAGTCCGCCCCTGCGGACCCAACATCGCGGCCGCGCCGAGATACGCCGACACCCCGACGTCCCCCGACGACGCGACCCAGAAAGACGACGCACAAAAAGAATGCCTTGGAATGACAACGTAAACCCCGGCCCCTGGGGAAATCCGCCGCAGCAAGGCGGCGGTTCTGGCGGGTCGGGCGGTCCGGGAGGCCCGAGGCGCCCCGGATCCGGCGGCGGCCCCCGTGGACCCCGTGGCCCCCAGCCCGACCTCAACCAGTTGCTGGAGCGCCTGATGGCGCGGCTGCGCAACTTCTTCGGCGGCCCCGGCGGCGATCAGATCCGCCCCGGCGCCGTCGCCGCGGTGGCGGCCATCGCCTTTGCGCTCTGGGCGCTGTCGGGCCTCTATCTGGTCCAGCCCAATGAGCAGGCGGTGATCACCACCTTCGGCTCCTATTCCCGCTCGGCGGGTCCAGGCCTGAACTACCGGCTTCCCAGCCCGATCGAGCGCGTGGAGAAGGTGCCCGTCACCTCCCTTAACCGCATCGATATCGGCGGCGCCGACGGCGCCGACGTGCCGGAAGAAAGCCTGATGCTGACCGGCGACGAGAACATCGTCGACCTCGACTTCAGCGTCACCTGGCGGGTGGCTGACGCGGCCCGCTACATCTTCACCATCCGCGATCCCGAAGAGTCGGTGAAGGCCGTGGCCGAGAGCGCCATGCGCGAGGTCGTCGGCCGCCGGGACCTGGAATCCATCCTGACCCGCGGCCGCGGCGAGGTTCAGGCCCAGGCCGCCGAACTGATGCAGCAGACCCTCGATTCCTGGGGCGCCGGCGTCAACGTCGTGGAAGTTCAGATCCGCAACGCCAATCCGCCGGCCGAAGTGGTCGACGCCTTCCGCGAAGTGGCCAATGCCGGCCAGGACGCGGAATCGGCGGTCAACGAAGCCAACACCTATCGCAACCGGGTCATCAACGAAGCCAAGGGTGACGCCGCGCGCATCACCCAGGCCGGCGAGGCCTATCGCGAGCAGGCGGTGCGGGAAGCCACCGGTGAGGCGTCGCGCTTCGACCAGATCTACGCCGAATATCGCTCGGCCCCGGCGGTCACCCGCGAGCGCCTCTATATCGAGACCATGCAGCGCGTGCTGCAGAACTCGAACAAGGTGATCGTCGACTCCGAGGGCGCCAGCGCCCCGATCATCCTGCCGCCCGACGTGTTCCGACCGCGCACCGGCGCGCCTGCCACGACCGCGACCCCGGCTGAAACCGGCTCGGCCGCGCCCGGCGCGAGGAGCAGCCAATGATGGACCGCCGCTACATCCCCTACGCCATCGCCGCGGTGGTGGTTCTGATCCTGCTGGCCAACACCTTCTTCGTGGTCGACCAGCGCGAGCAGGCCATCGTCGTGCGCCTGGGCGACCCCGTCCGCGTGGTCAATGCCGGGCCAGACGCCACGGCGGGCCTCAAGGTGAAGGTCCCCTTCATGGAGCAGGTTCTGCGCTTCGATAAGCGGAACCTCGCCTTGGCCACCGAGGAAGAAGAGATCATCGCCGCCGACCAGGAGCGCCTGGTGGTGGACGCCTTCATCCGCTACCGGATCGACGAGCCGCTGCAGTACTACCGGACCCTGCGCGACGACCGCACGGCCCGCGACCGGATCCAGCGTCTGGTGAACTCCGCCCTGCGCGAAGTGCTCGGCTCGGCCCCGTCCAGCGAGATCATCTCCGGCTCGCGCAGCGGGGTCATGCAGCGGACCCTGCAGGACGTGCGCGCCCGGGCGGCGTCCTCGCGTCTGGGCATCGAGGTCATCGATGTCCGTATCCGCCGGGCCGACCTGCCCCAGGCCAACCAGGCGGCGGTCTATCGCCGCATGGAGACCTCGCGCCAGCAGGAAGCCGCCCAGGTCCGCGCCATCGGCGAACAACAGAAGCGCGAGATCATCGCCGCGGCCGACAAGGAAGTGACCATCACCCTGGCCACCGCTCAGGAAGAGGCCGACCGCACCCGAGGCGAAGGCGATGCGCAACGCACGCGCATCTACGCCCAGAGCTTCGGACGCGATCCGGGCTTCGCCTCCTTCTACCGGTCCATGCAGGCCTATGAGGCCTCCATCGGCCAGGGGGACGCGACCATGGTCCTGTCGCCCGACAGCGCCTTCTTCCGCTACTTCGAGCGGGGTCCCGGCGGCCGATAGGCGGCTAAGCCAAGACGATCAGCCCTCGATCCCTAGCCGGATCGGGGGCTTTTTTCATTTGCGGACCATCACGGCCAGCAGGTCGCGAACCTCGTGCAGGTCCTGGGCGATGCGCACGCAGAGGCCGCGCATCTCGTCATTGGGCTCCAGCATGTCAGGCACCATGATGGTCATCATGCCGGCCGCCGCCGCCGCGCGGACCCCATTGTGGCTGTCCTCCAGGGCGATGCAGTCGCGGGGGTCCATGCCGAGCGCCGCAGCGGCCTTCAGATAGGGCTCGGGGTGCGGCTTGCCGTGGGTCACGCTCTCGGCGGTGATGAAGGCGTCAAACCGGCCCAGCAGTCCGGCATGACCCAGATGGGTCTCCACCGATCTCATGCGCGACGAGGTGGCCACCGCCCGCGGCGCGCCGACCGCGTCCAGGTGGTCCAGCATCTCGATGACCCCGGTCTTCAGGGCGACGCCGGCCTTGTGCGCCTCGACGAACCGCGCCCGGACATCGGCCACATAGTCGTCCAGTACGAAGCCCTCGCCGAAATGCTCGATCAGGATGCCGTCGCTCTGGGCGTGGGTCAGGCCGACCATGCTCTGGAAGACCGGGAACGGCAGGTCCTTGCCCATGGCAAGGGCCGCCCCGCCCATGGCCTCCAGCATCAGCCGTTCGGAATCGATGAGCAGGCCATCCATGTCGAACACGACGGCGGCGCAGGGTCGGGGAAGCGTCATGGCAGGCTCATAGTCCGAGACGCGTCCGAAGCGAAATCAAGGACTGCTTCAGTCGGTGACGAAGTCGGCCGCCGCATAGCCCTGGAAATGGAGCAACGCCGTCAGGTCGGCATGATCCACCTTGGCGTGGGCCTGGGCGGCCACCACCGGCTTGGCCCGATAGGCGACGCCCAGGCCGGCGGCCTCGATCATCGCCAGGTCGTTGGCCCCGTCGCCCACCGCCAGGGTCGCGGCCAGGTCGACGCCAAGGGCGGCGGCTTCCTCCCGCAGGGCGGCGAGCTTGGCTTCGCGACCGAGGATGGGAAGGCCCACCTCGCCAGCCAGGACCTCGCCATCCTCGATCAGGGTGTTGGCCCGCTGGGCGTGGAAGCCTGCGGCCTGGGCCACACGGGTGGTGAAGAAGCTGAAGCCCCCCGACACCAGCACGCAGCGCGCGCCATTCTGTCCCATGGTCCGCACCAGGGTCCGCGCGCCGGGATTGAGAGCCACCCGCTCGTCATAGGCCCGCTGCAGGTCCGACAGCGGCAGACCCTTCAGCATGGCCACCCGCTCGCGCAGGGCGGCCTCGAAGTCCAGCTCGCCGCGCATGGCCCGCTCGGTGATCTCCGAGACCTTGTCCTTGACGCCGGCGAAGTCGGCCAGCTCGTCGATGCACTCGCAGCCGATGATGGTGGAGTCCATGTCGGCGATCAGCAGCCGCTTGCGCCGGCCCGTCCAGGGCTGGACGCAGGCGTCCACCGGCATCTCAGACAGGGCCGCTTCCACGGCGGCCCGCACGGGCTCCAGCCCCTCGGCCTCCACCGACAGGTCCACCGCGCCGGGGCCCAGGGGCCGGGGTTCCTTGACGCGGGCGCGTGCGCCTGCGAGCGCTTGGGTGAGTTGGACGGTGGCCGCGGCGAGCGCGGTCTCCTGCGGGCTGACGAGGGTGAGAGCGATTTCCATGGAGCCCCGCATCTGGCTGATCGGCGGGCCGACGGCAAGCGGCAAGACGGCGATCTCCCTGCGCCTGGCCCGGGAAATCGGCGGCGAGATCGTCAATGCCGACTCCATCCAGCTCTATGGCGACCTGAGGATTCTCAGCGCGCGCCCCACCCCCGAAGATATGGCCCAGGCGCCGCACCACCTGTTCGGCGTGGCCGATGGCGGCGAGGCCTGGTCGGTGGGCGCCTGGCGTCGCGCGGTGCTGCCGGTAATCGCCGACATCCGAGCCCGCGGCGCCAGCCCGATCCTGGTAGGCGGCACCGGCCTCTATTTCCGCAGCCTCACCCATGGCCTGGCCGACATCCCCCAAGCGCCGCCAGA
>Ga0207884_1000427_pt1 | contig 26205 bp, 19 predicted proteins | sample MalvirmetaMSP144_FD_184236 | JGI IMG/M metagenome (GOLD analysis project Ga0207884, IMG submission 184236) | Marine viral communities from the Deep Pacific Ocean - MSP-144 (SPAdes) | ecosystem: Environmental > Aquatic > Marine > Oceanic | place: Pacific Ocean | collected 2011-07-08 | reverse complement strand
CTAAGCACTATTGCTGGATAAATTCCAGAAACAGCAATTACAATAGTTAACACCAAAGCGAGAAGAACGATTAGATCGGGAGACTGTACCAAATTGAAAGACAATTCTTTACCAATAAGAGTATTCACATATGGCAGAGTAACCTCCACTCCAATAAGGGCAATTACCAGACTAAGAAAGGCTATAAAAAGTGTTTCAAGCATTTTATTAGCAATCAGACCAAATCGAGAAGCCCCTATTACCTTTCTGATTCCCATTTGTTTAGTGGTGTTTATAGAGCTACTTGTAGCAAGGTTGATATAATTGAAACAGGCTACGAACAGAATTAGACCACCGATTAAAGAGAAAATGTAAATGTATTTTTTCTGACCACCGAACATATAGTTACCATAGCGGCCTGTCTTCTGACTTAAGTATAAATTGGAGAATTTGAGAAAGTCGTAATTCTTTGCAAGATCCTTTTGACCATTTCTTTCTAACAGCTCCTCAGTATCTCTAAACAATTTCTCCAAGCTATAGCCTTCACGAAGAAGGAAGTAACTAAAACCCTTACCGTATACCCAATCATCCAATACATAGTTATATCGTGATTCTGGGTGATTTATTGAGGCGATGAAATCAAACTGCAAATGGGAATTTCTAGGAATAGGCTTCAGAACACCCGATACTGAAAGCTCTCCTAGGTTTTTGAGGTTTACATTTTTACCAATAGGGTTTTCATCAGGAAATAGACTTTGAGCCACTTCAGAAGAAATTACAACACCTAAAGGTTCATTTAATGCCGTTTTTGAATCACCATACTTTAATCCAAAATCAAAGACTTCGAATAGTTCTGAGGAAGAGAAGTATAAGTTTTTTGTCTGTATCCATTCTTCTCCTAACTGATAGTTATCCCAACTATTACGATCAATATTCACTGCATTAATCACTTCAGTACTTTCCTTCTTCAATGCATTGAATAAGGCATAAGAAGGAGAAACGTTAAATGGTTCACCATCTTCTCTTTCCATCTGGAAAGTTGCCATATAAATCTGATCTGCATTCTCATGCCAACGATCAAAAGTCACTTCATCTTTAACATACAAAGCCGTTACCAAAAAGCAGAACATTCCAATGCTTAGGCCCAAAAGGTTAATTAGAGTAAAGCCCTTTTCACGCTTTAGGCTTCGGAATATGGTTTTAAAATATCTCATCAGTCGTTATGGTTTATTGGTCATTAGTCATTAGTCATTAGTCATTAGTGAAAACGAAAAACCATTTCCCTTTTCAGTCTTCCAACCTTGTTTCATTATTCGCTTCAATCATTACTTCATTATCTCACTCAATCCTTAATTCATTATTTCATTCATCTTTCAAATAATTAACAGTTTTAGAATAGTAGGCTTTTACCACCTGAATAAGCATCGCTGGAATAATCAGTAGCACAACTATAAAAAGTACAGGAACATAGCTTATCGTACCGATTTCTATCTGGTAAGAAAACTGAGTCAGCCATTGGTTGATCCACCAATATGAAAGTGGTATCGCTACCAAAGCGCTCAACAACAGATACAACAGCCCATTTTTATTAATGGCCTTATTGAGATCCATCAAAGTTGCTCCCAATACTTTTCTAATGCTTATTTCTTTCACCCTTCGCTTTACGGTATATGAACTAGAACCAAACACACCGAAGAATGAAATCAGCAATGCTATGCCCGTGAAAATTTGCATGAGGTACTTAATTACTTTTTCGGAGCTATACACTTTGGCGTATTGTTCATCAAAAAATCTGTAGACAGCTTTGTTACTACCAGTCACCTCTTCATAACGCTTTAGTATATCTTGTACACCTGCCTGCGTATTGCCAGATTTAAGCCGCATAAGTATCCAACCATATCCGTCAATATCAAAAAGCCTAATGGCCAATGGCTTGATTAATTCTCTTTTTGATTCCGCGTGAAAATCAGCTACAACTCCTAATATCTCTTTTCCATTAAATTCTTTACCGATGGGCTCATCAAACCCAAGCGCCTTCACGGCAGTTTCATTCAGCAACACGTATTGTTTATGATAATCAAGGTTTTCAAGTGGTCTGCCCTCTAAAAGCTTAAAGTCGAAAATATCTAGAAATTCAGCCTGAGCTTGATATTCAATAAAGTTGATTTTTTCTTTCTTGGCGTATCGAGGGTAGGCCTTTTCAACTGGGTAAGCGCTTGAAATTGCTGCATACTCAACATAGGGGCTTTGAGCAAATGAGGTCTTAAGTACATCCTTTTTAAAAATAGACTCATTAGTGTTTACAGACACCATCAAAACCTGCTCTTTATTAAAACCCAAATTTTCATTCTGAACAAAGTCCAGTTGTTGGTTTACGAATAAAGTTGCGGCCAACAGAAATATGAAGATTGCGGCTTGAATAGCATTGATAAAGTAGATGAATGAAGTTTTACTGAATACTCCAGAGGCTCCAAAGGACTTGAAATCACTAAGCTTCTTTTTCGAAGAAATGTATGCTGGGTACAAGATTGAAAGAAAAGACAAAATAAGCACAGCAGCATAGCTTTTCATCAAAAGAGGGAGGTCGTTAAACACCTGTACCCCCAAATTTTTATTAGTAATTTCTTCAATAGCAGGTACAGAAACTTCGATGAGTATCAATGAGAATACAAAAGCTAGAGAAGTCAGAAGAACGGCTTCGAAAAAATAGTGAGCAATGAGGTTCAGTCCAGTCGCTCCCACTGTTCTTCTAACCCCTATTTCTTTCAGTCTTTCAACGGATTGAGATAAAGTCAGAGAACAATAATTGGCCAATGACGCAAACAGAATTACTAAAGCAATTGCACTGAAAATTATCAAATAGTACTCGTCCATTTTACCATAAAATGGATCTGCCATGTTTAAATCAAAGTGAGCTTCGGAAAACGGTTGAAAATCAAAAGAGGTAGGCAAGTGTTCATAGGTCACCTGCTCATTATAAACTTTTGCGATTTCTTCCCCTATCAGTGCCTTTTGTTCATCTGAAGTGCCCTCTTTAAATAACACTGCATTATAAATGATGTTATTGCCCCACATTTGAATAAAGTTGGGCTTCCCCTCCACCCAGGGATAAAAGCCTCTTAGAGAGCTTAAGCAGTCAAATCGGAGAGAAGAGTTTTCAGGTAAATCCTCAATAACTCCCTTAACGATATATTCCTTATTAAAAACGTTAAAAACACTTCTTCCAATAGCCATTTGAGCCGATTGAAATAAGGCTTCCGCTTTAGATTCCGTTATTACAATGCTTTGAAAATCATTGTCAAAATCTGGATATTGGCCATATTTTAGTGTAAAGTCAAAAATGTTAAGAAACTCACTATCAACTTGATAAGTATACAGCCCTATAGCGTCTTCTTTTACTAAAGTAGAATCCGTCAAGAATTTGTTGGTCCCAGATGCATCATAACGAGCGAAGGCTTCGATTTGAGGGAACTTAGCTGCCTGATCTTCCAAAACAGGACCTGAAGTAAAAATTGACCTTTCTCCTTGGCCGTCTCTTTCAACTACAATAACCAAATGCTCAATCCTGTCCAGCTTAGAATGAAACTTATCAAAGCTCCTTTCTTTCTTTACAAACAGAAAAATGATCAGCACTGCTGCAAAACCCACCGACAGGCCAAGCAGATTGATTAAGGTGTAAAACCTGTTTTTGGTCAACCTTCTAAAAGCGACTTTGATGTAGTTACGTAGCATAGTTGTTTGGTTGATTAGTCATTGGTCATTGGTGAAAACGAAAGTCCACTTCCCTCTTCACACCTTCTTTCATTAATTCATTTGTCTCATTCCTTCACTATCTCATTAATCCCCTCTCTCCTTAATTCATTACTTCAATAGCTCATTCCTTTACTCATTCCTTAAAGAATCCACTGGGTTTGAAAATGCTGCCTTTACAGATTGATATGACACCGTAAACATCGCTACCATAACAGTCATCAAACCAGCAACAAGGAAATAATACCAACTTAAGTCAATACTATAGGCAAAGCCTTCCAACCAACGACTCATAGCGATGTAAGCAATCGGCCAACCGATGAGGTTAGAAATCAAAATAATTCGGACATATTCTTTAGAGAGCATCATGACGATTTTGGAAACATCGGCACCAAGTACTTTTCTAATACCAATCTCTTTGGTTCGTTTTTCAGCTAAGTAAGAAGCCAAACCAAACAGACCTAAACAGCCTATTGCAATGGCGAGGACTGTGAAAGTGAGAATGATCTGGCTAAGCTGTTTATCTTTTTCATACAATCCTTTTACCGCTTCGTCCACATACCTCAGTTCAAATGGTCTATCTGGTACAAGATCAGTCCATACCTTGCCCATTTCAGCTTTTACTGATTCAATTCGAGACATATTGACCTTTGCATAAAGTAATTGCTTAAAGTTTTGAGGTCCAGTGTAAGCCGCCCAAGGCTCTATGTCTGTATGAAAACTAGTAAAATGAAAATCATCCACTACTCCTGCTATATAGCCCATCATACCTTCATCTATTCCAAAGCGTTTTCCTACCGCTTCTTCAGGGCTTATTCCCAGCTTTTCAACCCCAGTTTTGTTTACCAGGTAATAAACTGTTGAATCCCAATCAGACTTATTTTTAAAGCCTTCACCCGCCAATAGATTGAAACCAAAAGTTTCTAAGAAATCCTGATCGCCATACATACCTCTAAACGAAATGGTTACGTTTTCTGGAAGTCCGTCCATGATAGCGCCCCAGCCCGAAAGCACATTAGAAATTTCATTATTACTTCCTGTTACTTCCTCAACTCCCGTAATGGTTTCAAATCGAGACTTCAGTGATCTATAGGCGTCTCTAGCTGTACGGTCTGGAAGTTTTAGATAAACTACTTGATCTTGATCATAACCAATATCTGTACTCTGAACATACCTTAGTTGATAGAAAATCACCAAAGTACCGGTGATAAGGAAAACGCTTACTGTAAATTGAAGTGTAACCAATATTCTTCGAAACATATTTCCACCCTTAACACTAAAAGTGCCTTTAAGTACCTTAACTGGCTGAAATGAAGAAAGGAATGATGCTGGATAACTGCCAGAAATAAAGCTTACTACCAAAACAAAAGCTACTAGGATGAGTAACAAATTAGGATCGTTTTGAAGACTTATAGAAAGCTGAGTACCTGCCATTTGATTAAAGAATGGCAATGACAGTTCGGCTAAAACCACTCCAATTACCACAGATAGCAGAGTAACCATAAAAGTCTCTCCATAAAATTGAAGAATTAACTGTCTTCTATGGGCTCCCATTACCTTTCTAATGCCTACTTCTTTGGCTCGTTTTTCAGATTTTGCCGTACTCAAATTGATATAATTAATGCAGGCAATTAATAGAATGAAAACAGCTATGGCCACTAGTGAATACAGCAACTCTCTTGATATTTTCTCAGGATAATCTGCTCCTTTTGTTATATCAAAATGCATTTCGGTTAGGGGCTGAATATCATAAGAAAGCTTAAACCCTCCAGCCTCCATCGCATCGCCAAAATCCTTTGTTACATAATCATTCAGCTTAGTCAAATAGCTTTTTGCCGCAGCCTCATCTGCAAGTTTTACATAGGTGTAATAGTTCATAGGAAACCATCGCTCATTATCAATTTGACCAAAAATCGATTGTACTGAAATTATGATGTCAAAAGCCAACGAAGTGTTTCCTATTGGTTTCTTTACTACTCCTGTTACTTTAAAATCAGAATTATTGGCTTTGATGATTTTACCGTAAGCTTCCGATGCACCTCCAAAATATTTAATGGCCGACTCTTCGGTCATTATTAAGGTTTGTGGTTCTTTTAAAGCTGTTTTAACATCTCCTTCTAAAAATTCATACTGAAAAACCTTAAAGTAGCTTGTGTCGGCATAATAGATTTTAGTTTCGGTAAAAGTTTTGTCCTTGTACTTCATCAAAAACTCTCTACCTACCCTCCAATCATAAATGAAAGTTGCTTCTTCTGTTTCAGGAATATGTTCCAAAGAAACTTGAGTGATCTTTGTTGGGGTAATTGCTATATTCTGAACATTGCCAGAAGTTTCATAACTACTGGTAACGCGATAAATCTTATCAGAATCGGGGTAAAAACCCTCATAAGATGACTCGTTCCTTACATAGAGTAGAATGATAATACATGCCATAATACCCACCGACAATCCTGAGATGTTAATCAGCGAGTAGGCCTTTTGTCTTTTAAGGCTTCTTATTGCAATGTTTACATAGTTTTTAAACATGACCTTGTTGTTTTAATAATTGAGTTTATTCGTTGCGTAATGAATCTACTGGGTTTTTTCTTGCCGAATTAACCGACTGATAAAGTGTAGTAAGCCAAGCAAAAAGCATTACCAAGACCACTGGCAATGCAAAAAGAGGCCAATCAAGCTTAATTCTAAAAGCAAATGTGTTGATCCAGTCTTCAAGGAAATAATAGACCAAAGGAATCACCAATGCGGTACTGATCAGCAACATGCGGCTGATGCCACTGTTCATTAACCAAATCAAATGGATGTTTGAAGCACCAAGCACTTTTCGTATGCTGAATTCTTTCAGGCGTTGCTCAGCCAAGAATATGGTAAGCCCAAACAAACCGAGCAATGCAATTAAAATGGCTACGGCACTAAAGGTGGTAAATATGTTGGCCAAGCGTTGCTCTTTTGCATATTGGGCAGCAAATTCTTGATCTAAAAAGGAATATTCAAAAGGATAAAGGTTGGCGAACTTTTCGTAAGTGGCTTGAATAGACGCAATAGTAGCTTCCATGTTTTCAGGCTTTACCTTTACATAGGCCAGATTGTTATCGTTGGGTTTATAAAGATATGCCGCTGGAGTTACTTCATCTTTCACCGAAAAGAACACGAAGTCTTCAACTACCCCACCTAAATTTGGGACGCCCACATTACGCTTAAACACGTTTTTGCCCATTTTATCTTCAATCTTCCATCCGCCCACTTTCGCCAAGGCTTCATTTACAATTAGAAAATCATTCCCTTCTTTACCTAATTCAGGCTGATAGAGCTTTCCTTCCAATAGTTTTATGTCAAATTTTTGAAAGAAATCTTCGTCCACAGGAAAAATAGAAATGGGTGTAACATCTTCGCTCCCATCAATTTCTAAATAAAACTGAGCTTGTCCGCCAAACACTTTTGGCCCTGCTCCTGTCATCCATTCAATAGAAGGATTTGAGCTCAGTTCACTTTTAAAAGCTTTGTATGATTGTTTGATCGCTTGGTCATTCAATGGAATCATAATCACTTGTTCCTTATCAAATCCCAAGTCTAACGACTTTAAATGCCTGAATTGTTGATAGATAACATTGGTAGAAATAAACAAACCAATACAAATAAAGAATTGAACCACCACCAATATATTTCTGAAAAGCAGACCTGATTTGCCTTTAGTTACACTGCCCGATAAAATTTGGGTAGCACTAAAACGGCTGAGGAAAACAGCGGGATAAAGCCCTGCAAAAACGCCAATGCCCAAAACAGCCAATACCATAAATAAGTAGGTAAAGGGGCTTTGGTAATCAATAAATATGGAAGACCCCGCAAAAGCATTAAATGAAGGCAGAAGTATTTCAGTAAAACATACTGAAAGTACCACAGCTATAAAGGCAAGCGCAATGGACTCAATAAAAAATTGGGTGATAATCTGACTTCTGTAACCGCCAACTGTCTTTCTTATACCAACCTCCTTGGCTCTTTTTAGGTATCTGGCGGTTGATAAGTTGGTGTAGTTAATACAAGCAATAAATAGAATCAGAAGCCCAACGAGTAAGTATAGCCTTATAAATTGTTTATCGCCCGTTTTCTTAAAAAATGAATATAGTTTACTGAAGTAAACTTCACTCACAGGCTCTAAACGAACACTCATGTTCTTAATATGAGGCTGAAGAAGTGTCTTAGCTTTATGCTCAATATCTTCAACCTGTGCGTTTTCTTCAATCTGAACATAGAGTGGAAACCCAGACAATACCCCCCAGTCTCGATAACGTCCATCTTCTCCGTAAGCCTTATCAGATTGCTCAATGGGAAGAATGTACTTGAAACCCATGTGAGTTTCTTGACCCAGATCATCAATTACCCCAATCACCTTAAACATTCCATAACCATTCAGGTTGACGGTTTGACTAATGGCACCTGATGGAGAGTCGAAGAGTTTTTCTGCCTCAGACTTCACTAATATGAGCTCACTTACAGTTTGCTGATCCAACGGCTTAGATTGTGCGAGCATATCAAAATCAAATACATCGAATAAGGAAGGGTCAGCAAAATGAAGAGACTGAATCTTAAATTTTCGTTGCCCTGCTTCAATAAGTAGTTCAGAAGTTTGGCCAAACCGCACTGTGTTTTTCACCTCTGGAATACCTTCTTTGAACAACTCGGCCACGGGAAATTGCGTCATTATTTCCCAATTGGGTTCGACTTCGGTAGTATCATCTCTGGCTACTAGAACCCTGTAGATTTCTTCTGAGTGAGCGTGATACGTATCCTTATCAAATTGCTCCCTTACATATAGGCTTAGAATGACAAAGCAGATCAAGCCAACTGTCAGTCCGAATATATTCAGAACAGAGTAAAGCTTGTTCTTTACCAGGTATCGAAAAGCTATTCTAAAAAAGGATGATAACATGAATTCTATTTAGGTTAAAAACTAGAGTGATAAAATTAATTGGTAAATAACGTCAGCAGTTAACCAACTGTCATACCAAAGTTAATTAACTATATATCAATAAATTAACACAAACAACCTCTTACTAATTGGTCGCCATCGCACTTTGCCGTCCGCTAGCGGACGGCAACATTTGTTTGTATATTCGACAAGCTTTTGATTTGTATAAGATTGAAAGGCAAATGTAAACCAGTTGCAGGACGAGACAGGTTGAAAAAATAGACATAATGAAACAAGGAAAAATACTCATCATAGACGACAATGAAGATTTACTAAAAGCTGCCAGAATTTATCTGAAGCGGCATTTTGGTCAAATTGATTTGGAGAAAGATCCAACGCTGATTCCTGACCTGCTCCAGAATGATGCATATGATGTGATTCTGCTCGACATGAATTTCACCCAAGATGTGAACTCTGGGCAAGAAGGCTTTCATTGGTTGGATAAAATATTAGAGATCGATCCATCCGCAGTGGTAGTGCTCATTACCGCCTTTGGTTCAGTGGATTTGGCCGTAAAAGCCATTAAAGCAGGCGCTTCTGATTTTGTAATGAAGCCTTGGGAAAACGAGCAACTCTTGGCCACTCTCCTTTCGTCCATCCGCTTAAGGTCGTCTAAAGAAGAGCTAAAATTAATGAAAGACCGAGAAGATACTTTGACCCAAGACCTCGATCATAAATTCAAGGAAATTATTGGCCAAAGCGGATCGATGATTCAGGTTTTCGATACCATTGAGCGAGTAGCAAGCACAGATGCCAACGTTTTAGTATTGGGTGAAAATGGCACAGGTAAAGAACTGATAGCCAGATCAATTTATAGAAACTCAAAAAGAGCAGAAAAGCCTTTTATCAGTGTAGACTTAGGGGCTATTTCTGAAAATCTATTTGAAAGCGAACTCTTTGGTCATGTGCGCGGATCTTTCACAGATGCCAAAACTGATCGTGCTGGCAGGTTTGAAATCGCCAATGGAGGTACCTTATTTTTGGATGAAATTGGCAACCTTTCGCTTCCCTTGCAAGCCAAACTCTTAACGGCAGTACAAAACAGAAAAGTGAATCGGGTGGGATCGAATAAGACGATTGATGTTGACATTCGCTTAGTCTGCGCCACCAATATGCCACTATACGAAATGGTTCAGAAAGGAGAATTTAGGCAAGATTTACTCTATCGGATTAACACCATAGAACTGAAGTTGCCCGCTTTGAGGGAACGCATTGAAGACATTCCCCTATTGGCTGAACATTATCTTAAGGACTACGCTAAGAAGTACAATAAAGACATTTACAAATTCAGTGAAGCCACCCTCAAGCGCTTGGAAAAATACAGTTGGCCTGGGAATGTGCGTGAGTTACAACATGCCGTAGAGCGCGCGGTCATCATGAGTCGTGATAACATTCTTCAACCCGAGGACTTCTTTTTCAATAATAATCAACCTGTTCGCGATAAGGATGATATCAATTTGGAACAATTTAATCTGGAAGATGTTGAGCGAATTCTAATCAGGAAAGTATTGGCCAAACACAACGGAAATATTACCCATGCAGCTCAAGAACTGGGTTTAACCCGTTCATCCTTGTACCGAAGACTTGAGAAATATGGGCTTTAATCGCTTTAGAATATTCGTACTGATTCGCGTTATCGTATTGTTTGTTACGGTAGCCGTTTTCGTGTATTTGCTCTTCTTCGATCAGAAGTATGTTACCACCGTGGTCACTGGTTTCTTGATCATTTTCGAAGTATTTGAGCTTTTTAATTACATAGAAAGTACCAATAAGAAGCTGGCTCGCTTCTTCGATGCCATCAAATACAATGACTTCAACATGAGTTTCACCCAGGACAATAAGCTAGGGAAAACCTTTAAAGCGCTGAATCTGGCTTTTAAAGATGTGATTGACGCCATTTTGGAGGAACGTAAAAAGAGCGAACAGTCATTTCAGCAGTTGCGCGTAGTCGTTGAAAATATTGGTACAGGAATCATCGCCATCAACGAGACTGGAGAAGTGAAACTGATCAACCGTTCTGCGCTTCATTTATTGCAGCTCGAAAGCCTCAGAAGCCTTGATGACCTTAGACAAAAAGCACCTAACTTTCACTTTACTATTACTCATCTTAACTCCTCTAAAAGAGCAGCTTACAAAAACGAAAAAGGACAGGAATTGGTGATTCTTGAAACCATGTATAGACTGGGAGGTGAACTCTACAGATTGATTGCCTTACAGGACATTAAGGCTGAATTACAGGCCAAAGAATTGGAAGCTTGGCAGAACTTGACCAAGGTGCTTCGGCACGAAATCATGAATTCCATTGCCCCTATTTCTTCGCTCACTTCTACCCTAAGCGAAGTGTTGAAAGAAGATGTAATTAAGAAAAACGGACTCAATACCATTGAAGATGAAAGTCTTGAAGACCTAACCGAAGGCTTGAGTACTATTTCTAGTAGAAGTGAAGGCCTCATCAATTTTGTAAACGCCTATCGCGATTATACCAACCTACCAGAACCCGACAAACGCCCAACGGATGTCAAGTCATTGGTGCAAAACACGACAGCCTTACTCAAGAATGATTTCCTTAAATCGAATGTAGCGTTGGAAGTCATTCACGCTGAAACCTCAATTGAACTGAATATCGATTACCAATTGATTGAGCAGGTACTGATTAATATTCTAAAAAACGCCTTAGAAGTGGTTGAAAACAAAGAAAACGCTAAAGTGAAATTAGAAATCAGTATGCATGGAGAATTAGTGACTGTATCAATTAGCGACAATGGCGCGGGCATTACCCCTGAAGCTACTGAGAAGATTTTCATGCCTTTCTTCTCTACCAAAAACAGAGGTTCGGGTATTGGACTCAGCCTTTCTAAGCAAATTATGCAGTTGCATGGTGGAGATATTCTGCTAGAAACTGAGCTTGGTAAAGGCGCTACATTTAGGATGGTGTTTCATCAGGAGTAAACATCTTCTATCTTGAGGTATACGAATCAAGTCGGAATGAAAAAGCAAGAGCAAAACATAACAAAAAATGAGCTTGTTATTTTAGCAAAGAAAATGGCTTTAAGCCTCTATTTGGAAGAAAGTAAGCTTATTATCAGGTCTACATTTAATATACTTAATAAATCTAATTTTGGGCTTTTACTCCTCTTTCTACTGGGAGTATTTAGTACTTCTATCACTCTAATTTATGGCGAAGGGATTAAGGAATGGGCCTTAGGACTTCCAGTTGGCTTGATATTCCTTTTTGCTGGTGGTGGAACTATATTAAAGCAGTGCAGCGATTTTTTAGAAGTCAATGATACACATCTCATTTTCAGACACAGATTCAAGAAAAGAAAAATAGAAATAACAAATGGACTCAAAGTAAAAATGGAGCCCACAACTGATTATGTCGATTTACGAGGTGTGTCTGGCTCTGGCTCCTATTGGAGAGCAATAGAAATTTTAATGATTCAAAACCAAAAAGAGTTTGTAATACTAGATTTTCAAACTGAATCAAAAAATAGTCGTGACGCTAACCTATTAGCTGAAGAAATTTGCCGCTTCATAAGATCACGAATAAAAATGAATGACAAATTGAAAAAACTCAAACACTCTCCTCTACCAAAATCCGAGGCTCGGGTATAGGACTGAGCCTTTCTAAACAGATTATGCAGCTTCATGGTGGAGGTATTCAGCCTAAAATTATTCACAAACGGTTTTTCTTTCATTACTTTAAGTTTAAGAGATGAAATTATTTCCAAAAAAATCTTATCAATTTGAATCGTTACTTGACCAGCAAGAACTGGATCAGCGCTTAAATACAACCTTAAAAAAGAGTACCAATCTGGTTTCTAGCTATACAGGAAAACCATTCACCGGATATAAAGAAGGTAATATTTATAGAATTGTATCATCAACACCTGGTTTCGGAGCTATTTCTGTTTGCGAATTAAACTTAACACTAGAGAAAAACTCAATTAGAGCCTTGTTCAGAGTCAATAATGGTTTTAAGGTACTCTTCTTTTTCTGGTTAATTGGAGCCAGCTGTGGACTGGGAGTATTATTAGTCTCAATCGATATTTGGATGACTAGACTACTGCTTATTTTTATTGTATTTCCAATTTGTGTTTTTCTATTTATAAAGATGATTGGTCTTTATGAGAGAGTTTCAAGAGAGTTCCTAATCAGGAAACTCGAAAAGTATCTTGACCTGAAACCTATGAGTTAGGAACATCCCTTTTGATATTGACGAAGGAAGTAGCAAACAACTTCACATCTCGAACATATTAGATCCTTCGTACCTCAGGATGAAAAGCATTGTGCGTTTAATGATGGTTAGACTCATTTTTATCTTGTCCAGTTCATTCTAGCAAAACGTAGTTAAGCGTTTACTTCAGCTCCAATCGTTAATTGAAAGTTAACTGCCTATTTTCTTTTCCTGACTTCGGGGAAGGATCTAAATCTTCTACCCTATAGAAAACAGGATGCTGTCAAACAAATCCCTCTTCCTTAAACCTTGGGTTCGGATAAGTATAAAAGCCCTCTCCTGTTTTTACGCCCAGCTTACCTGCATCAATATAGCTTTTCAGCAAGGCAGCAAAAGCTTGACTCTTCTTGTCGGGTTGACTGCTGGTGATATGCCAAGCCGTATCTAACCCAACGGAATCTAAAATACCGAATGGCCCCATTTCCATTTTAAAGTTGCCCATCCAACTTCTGTCAATATCCTCAATAGAACCAATGTCAAGTGTTCTGAGTGAACCTGCGGCCCCTAAAAGCGCCATCAGCATGTAGTTGAAGATGTACCCCGTGTTTTCCTTTTGAACGAACACAGGCGTTTGCCAAAGCTTCTCGCCCAATTCCATCAATAAATCATTGATCCAAGATTCCGTGCCTGGATGTGGCATTACGTCAACCACATTGGAATAGAATACATCATGGAAATGGAAGTTGCAGAAACGCTCAGGTCGGCCAGAAGCATCCGCTATTTGTGAACCAAGTAAATAAGAAGTGTTGGTAGTGAAAATCGTCTTTTCAGGGCAAAGTGTACCAAACTGCGCCCAAACTTTGCGTTTCAATTCGAGGTTTTCAGTGACAGATTCGCTCAAAAAATCGGCATCATCAGCCGCAGCTTCTGGGTCGGTAGTGAAAGTCAGACGACCTTTGGCTTCCTCAGCTTGTGCCTCGGTTAGCCTTTCATTGCGAATCAACATTTTAAGAATGCTGGCTTGAGTTTTAATGGCGGTATCAAGTGCTTTCTCGGAGATATCATAAATGGTAGTTTCAAAACCACTGATGGCACATTGCAGCCCTACCCTTAAACCAAGCGTTCCAGCACCCAGAATGAGTACTTTATCAATGTCTTCTATTTTCAGTTTCATTTTTAGATTATTATAGTAATAATTCAGGTTGAGTAATCTCCATATTTACGTAAAAACCAAAGCCCATCACGAAGAACGAATTCTATCACCACATACACTCCGCTCTGTTTACCAGCCATCGTTAGTTCTTTAATATCGTTTTCAAGCTGTCTAATTTCCCAATTATTAAACTGCTTCTTCTCAAGTTTCTTGACTCTCCAGTCTGCTTTTGCTAATGGTGCCTCATAATTTTCGGTATATCCATTTCCGTCAGCATCGACTATTATATCTGATGTGTAAACTACTATTACTGAATCAAGAATCCTCGACATTTGAAATGAAGAGTCTGTATCAAATCGCTTTAAGAAAGATTCAAAATTCTCTTCTGGCTTCTGAGCCTGAGATATATGAGCACATAAAACAGAGAACAGAGCGATTAAAATTGTTCTATTTAAATTCATATTCTATCCTTTTCCAAAGCCTTTACCGCATTGGCTCCACAGGCTTTAACGGCATAAATCAAATTGGCGAAACGTGGATCTTGTGTCAGTCCTTTTTTATAGCGGGCGTAAATCTGCTGAATAATCACTCCGATTTTAAATGCTCCAAAAACATAGTAAAACACTTGGTCTTTTAGGTCGAAGCCTGTTTTTTCTGCATAGCACTCCACCAATTCATTACGCGTATAATTGCCAGGCAACCATGTAAGGCTGAAAGGCTTTAGTGCATCAGAATCATCTACTTGCGCCCAATAGGCCAAGGAAGTACCTAAATCCATCAATGGATTGCCCACAGTCGACATTTCCCAATCCAGTACCGCAATAATTTCGTCTAGCTTTTCGGGGTTCAACACGAGGTTATTGTACTTATAGTCGTTGTGAATAAAGCTGACATATTTCTGTTCTGGAATGTGTTTTTGCAGCCACTCGGCCACCACATCCATATGAGGTAGCTTATCTGTCTCGGATTTATAATAGCGTCCAATCCAACCTTCCACCTGTCGTTGGGTATAGCCCTCAGGTCTACCGAAATCGGCCAAACCAGCAGCAGTCAAATCCATGGTGTGAAGATCTGCCAAGGTATCAATGCAGGCTTCAGAAATGGACCGCATTAATTCAGGTTTGAGCTCAATGTCTTTCGGGGCTTGACTGCGTAGAATCACGCCTTTTACACGCTCCATAAGGTAGAAATCGGCTCCCATCACGGAATGATTGTCGCAAAACAATACAGGCTTGGGTACTTTGGAATACACAGGTTTTAAAGCTGAAAGTACTCTAAACTCTCTGTGCATATCATGTCCGCCTTTGATATTCGCCCCAAATGGCGGACGCCTCAATACATATTCCTTTTGGCCTGTTTTGATCAAATAGGTAAGGTTCGAAAAACCACTTGGGAATTGAGAGACTTCGATATTTCCAGAAAACCCTGCTAAATGATCACCCAAGTATTCTGTCAGTTTTGTTAAGTCTAACTCCTCTCCTTTCCTGATGTCCTTTGCCTTATCAATCATTGGTTGTTAATTAGGTAATAATCAAAACTTGGAAATACTGTAAAACATTCATGTAGTTATAGCATAACCAATTACTACAGCCTTTTTCAATTCGCTTTTCACATACAAGGTAGCCATTTACAGCCTCCTTTTTACCCTAATGGCAGTGAAGAAAGCTGACTCGTCCTAAAAAGTTTACAGGTTTAAAAAGAATCTCATAAAGTGTAACCTCTATAAAAAATCTAGTTATTACTACAAATGAAAACACACAACTAAACACCTTCAAGATGAAAACCTCACTTAAAACCCTAATTGCCTTAGCCCTAGTTTTAACTTTTTCATGTGATGATGAAGCTCAAATTAATGATGATACAACTATAATGAATGCAGAACTAGTAGATGTCTCTTCATGTATTTTCCCATCAGGAAAAACTGGAGTATGTTTAGATGGGCCTAAAGCCGTAACACCAGGTAAAACATACAACTATCTATTCAGTGTATCTAAATTGGGAAAAGTAAACATAAATGAAGTTGTAAATTGGATTGTACTGTCCGGAGAAATGGAAATCATAAATATTGAAACTACTCTTATGCCTGAATTCACATTTTCGGTAGCAACAATTAAATTTACAAAGGGTTTTAATGGAGGTAAAATCAAAGCAAGTTCTGATGAAAATAAAGTAGACTCTCCTCTAGCTTCTAGTTGGTCATACATTACTATTCCTATTGGTGTAACAGAATAAGCACAGCGTAAGAATTGTCTCTTCCTGAAGTAGGTTGTGTCAGCCTATTTCAGGCCGAGCCCCCTAGTGTTCTTTATGGTTAATACTGGCCGCATTAATAGATGATTTCCCCTTCATTCTTGTGTGTTTACTCTAATCAAATAAATCGGTTCGTTGTGGTAGTGAAACTCTTCAATTAGGGAATAGCCCGTGGCAGGTAAATCATCGGTATACACGAAATAGTAGCCGTCTTTTAGTTCATCAGTTTGGTATAAAACCGCTTTTCGTTCTGCTTCCAAGTAATAAACAATCGTAAGCGACATTCGCACATCGCCCAATCGGTACAAAGGTTCACCTTTGGTGATTTTAGCAATTCTTAATCCTAAGGCTTTGTCTTCGGCTGCTCCAGTGGTTTTTTGGCGCGTTACAGGCACGGTAAACGAATAACCCAAGCGCAGCACCAACAGTACGCCTAAAATGATCATATAGGCTTCAATTCCCTTTTTAAGGTACAACCACCACAGCAGAACCACCAACAACTCCAAGCCTATAACAATGAAGAGTAAGTGATCTACTACTTCGAGTTCTTTTACAAAAAGCATAACCGGGAAAGTCAATGTGGCCACAGAAACCAAAAATACGGTGATCACTTTAGCATATTTCCGCAGCCAAATGGCATCTGTTTTTTGAATACCATACAATACAATTGCGATTATTAAGGGGAATAACGGGTACAAATACCTCGATTTGGCTTCGGCCGAAAGCCAATACACCACAAAATTGGCCACAAATAACAACATCAAAAATACCATCAGTCGATTTGACATGAGTATTACCCTTACCTTCTTAATAAAGAGCACTGGAATAAATAAGGTAACTGGTAGAAGATTGGCCATTGTGGTCAACGGAAAAAGAGCAATGTGTTTTAATAAAGCTGAAAAACCACCTCCAACTGCCTTATCTGCTGACTCTGAGAAAAGTGTGGTGTACCAACCACTTGGATCTTCATGAAGCGAGTAGATATAGAAATAACCAGTCAAGACAGCAAAGAAGACCAAAATTGATACGACATGCTGTATAGAAAATAGCACTTTAAATTTCTTCTCATAAAGAAAAAAGACTAACAGGGAAACTGCCAAAAATGGCAAAGAAGTAAGTCCCTTCGTCAAGAAACCAATAGCGGTAAGCAGGTAAGCGAATAAGAACAAAGGCCAATACTGTTCTAGTTTTCCGAAATGATAAATCGAAACAAAAACTAAAAAAGTAACTAAAGCATAAAATAAATCTATCTCTCCTATCATACTGAAATAGAAGAGTATATCTACGCAAGCTACATAGCTTAAAGCAGCATAAACTGCCAACCTTTTTCCCAATCTAAATTTGAAGAATCTGTAAATCACTACTCCGGTAACCAAGGCTGACAGCACGGAAACAAGGCGAGTGGCAAACTCTGAATAACCACCAAAAATTTGATAAGAAAGGATGATAAGCCAATTGTAAAATGGTGGTTTCCTATAGTATAAATCTCCCGTTTGTGTAGGCACCCAAAGGTTATCTTGGAACATCATTTCCAAGGCAATCAAACCGCGTCTGGGTTCTTCTAAATAAAGCGGATAAATACCAAGGTTAACAAATAGAGCACAAAGCAACAACGCCAGCATGCCAGCCAGGACCCATCGCTCATTACGGTTAAAATCGCCCTCCTTAATTAACATTGCTCAAAATTAGTGCTTTCTGTGATAATCCGTTCAAACGGAAGTAGAATCAGCCAATCAATTTGTATTCATATAAAGCAGATGCGTTCATCTACTGTTTTAGTTTAAGCGATTCCTGCTTACTTTCGCACATGGATTCTGAGCGCATATTCCTTGATCACGTAGCACAAACCACCCCTTATCCACTTAAGGTGGAAGTGGCGCGTGCGGAAGGCACGAGCATTTTCGATACGAATGGAAAGGAATACCTCGATTTCATTTCAGGCATTGCGGTCTCTAATATTGGCCACCGTCATCCGCATGTGGTGAATGCCATCAAGGATCAACTTGACAAATACATGCACGTAATGGCTTATGGTGAGTTTATCCAAAGTGCGCAAAACCGATTGGCTGAAATGCTCGCCTCACTCCTTCCTGAGCAACTTAGCACTAGTTATTTTGTTAATTCTGGAGCCGAAGCCAATGAAGGAGCATTGAAACTAGCCAAGCGAGTAACAGGCAGAACTCAGATTATTTCTTGTAAAAAATCGTATCATGGTGGCACACATGGCGCGCTGAGCGTTTCGGGCAACGAAATGAAAAAATACGCTTTCAGGCCTCTATTGCCCGATGTCTACTTTATTGAATTCAATAAAGTTGAAGATTTAGCGCAGATTACAGAAGCAACTGCCTGCGTTATTATTGAGCCTATTCAAGGCGATGCTGGGGTTCGCATTCCTTCCATAGCTTATTTGAAAGCATTGCGCCAAAGGTGCACAGAAACTGGTGCGCTTTTAATTTTTGACGAAATACAGACGGGTTACGGACGTACGGGTTCCCTCTTTGCTTTTCAGCAGTTTGATGTGATTCCCGATATATTGACGATTGCCAAAGCCATGGGCGGAGGCATGCCGATGGGCGCTTTTATTTCTTCTAAGAAGAATATGGAACAGTTCACCTTCAATCCAGTATTGGGTCATATCACTACTTTTGGCGGACACCCTGTCAATTGCGCGGCCGCAGTGGCCAACCTAGAAGTGATTGAAAAGGAAAAGCTGATTGAAGGGGTAGAAAAGAAAGGTCAGCTGATTGAATCATTGATCGGTCACCCTGATATTATCGAAATCAGAAGAATCGGTTTGATGTTCGCTATTGAGTTTAAAAGTGCAGAACGTGTCGCCAGAATCGTAAATCAATGTTTGGAAGATGGGCTGATCACTTTTTGGTTTCTCTCTTGTCCCGAAAGCTTCCGTTTAGCCCCACCCCTCACCATTTCAGAAGCAGATAGCCAAAGAGGCTGCGCTATCATTAAAAATGCAATTGAGTTAACGAAAGAGGTCTAAATACCCAGTACGGCAAGACTATACAATCCATTTGATCACCAGTAGGACAGCCATTATTGTAAAAAGCCCAGCAACCCAATTGAATAAGTTGTGATACTTCCTTTCAGAATTATTAAACGCCTTAAAAGACTGATTTTTGAAAGGAGAAAGGAATAAAAATCTAACCATCCCACCTACCAAAGGTACAAGTTCAGCAAGAAAAGTATCCATGAAATTGATTGATTTTCAACACTTATAACTAATAACCAATATACTAATTAACTACACCGTATACCCTCCATCCGCTGAAATCACAGCACCAGTAACGAACTTGGAGGCATCAGAAGCCAAGAATAGCGCCAGTCCCGCGATATCTTCTGGTTGGGCGAGCATAGGCAAGGCTTGTTTCATCATCACCACTTTCATAATCTTTTCATTACTCGTGAGTGCTTCGCTGAACTTGGTATCAATAAGTCCCGGGCAAATCGCATTTGCACGAATGTTATCACGCCCCCATTCCCTGGCCAAAACCTTGGTCAATTGAATCAAAGCTGCTTTACTGACAGAGTACAGTCCCAAACCATGCCCAGGGGTAATTCCTTCGATACTAGAAATATTGATGACCGAACCGCCCCCGCGACTCTTCATACTTTCGTAAGCGTATTTGGCCAAATTGAGCGGGCCTTTTACATTCACGTCCATGATTTTATCAAAAGCTTCATCACCAGCCCCTTGTACGGGCCCAAAAACTGGGTTAGCAGCTGCATTATTCACAATAATGTCGATACCGCCTAGGTTTTTGATGGTGCTGTCCACCAAAGCTTTAATTTGTTCATCATCACCCATATGACAAGGAAAAGCCACCGCTTCCAAACCTTTCGACTTAAATTCTTCAGCCACTTCCGATACTGCTTCTAACTTTCTGCTAGACACCACAACCGTTGCACCTTGTTGTGCTAAAGCCATCGCAATGTATTTCCCAATGCCCTTACTGGCACCTGTGATGATGGCTACTTTTCCTTTTAATTCAAATTTCTCAGATATCTGCATGGGTTTTTCAGCTATTGTTATGCATAGCCAAGATAAATAATTTAATTTGTTATGCATGACGAGTATTTACCTTTCGTCACTGCGAGGAACGAAGCAGTCTTTTCAAATAAATAGAAAAATCATGAAAGCAGTCCAATTTACCGCGCTAGGCCTTCCCACCGAAGTACTTAAAGTCGTTGAACTCCCAAAACCAGAACCAGCCGAAGGCGAGATTCGAGTAAAAGTTACCAAGGCGAATATTATTCCTGCCGATATTATGTTTATTCAAGGCAAGTATGGTATCAGACCAGAATTACCTCAAATAGGTGGGTTCGAAGGAACAGGAACGGTAGATGCTTGTGGTGCAGGCGTAGAAATGCCATTGGGTATGGGCGTGATTTTCACAGGTTCGGGTGTTTGGGCAGAATATGTCTGCATTCCAGCGAAAACTGCCATTCCAAAACCTCAGGCCATGAGCGATGATGTAGCTTGTCAAGCCTTTGTAAATCCATTTACCGCATATGGAATGCTCATGGAAGCCGATTTACAAGCAGGAGATTGGTTAATGTTAACAGCGGCCAACTCAGCTTTCAGCAAGTTTGTCATCCAGTTGGCTTCACAACGCGGAATCAATGTGGTAGGAACAGTACGTAGCGATGAGCAAAAACAAGCTTTACTCGATTTGGGTGCTAAAGCCATTATCAATGAAAAAACAGAAAACATCTATAAGGCTGTAAAAACTGCAACCGAGGGTGTTATGGTGAAAGCCGTTTTTGATGCCGTGGGTGGAGAACTTGGCGACAAGGTATTGAATGCTATGCAAACCAATGGAAAAATGTTTGTTTACGGACTATTGAGCCTTCAACCTATTCCGCTGAATTCAGGACTCTTAATTTTCAAAAACTTAACCATCAAAGGCTTTTGGCTAAGTACATGGATGGCCAGCTTGACCAGAGAACAGCGCTCCACCATTATTCCTGAAGTATTGACTATGCTGACCAAGCAAGAATTAAAAGCAGATGTTGAAGCCTATTATGGAATTGATGAGATCGCCAAAGCCATTGAGCATATGGAAGCTCCAGGAAGAAGCGGAAAAGTGCTATTAGATATGACCAAATAATAAAGAGTTCAAGCGAAAAATTGAATGAATATTTTACAAACCCGTAAAACCGTTTACTCAATTTTATATATAAAAGCAGACATATCTCAAGTCAATTTTCAATTTTTTATTTTAATAATATAATGCTGATATACAGTCGTTTAAATAATTAAATTAAGCCGTAAGAACAAATGACCTGAAAATTTTATTTGGATAACAGAAATCTATTTCAGTACATTTGTAGCACAGAAAAGAAAATGAAAAGCAATAACCTACATATCCTTTTTGCACAGCCAATGGAAGTATTGTCTAGCTATGATAGTAGTGTAATTAGGCTTGGGAATATACGTTGATTTCAACATAACGAAACTTCGAAACCCGGGCCATTTGGTTCGGGTTTTTTGTTTTAAAAAAGGTTTGAATATGCAGAAGAAAATAGAACGATTAAACATGTGGATTTCACCTATAGATAACCTGAGTCATTATGATTCTGGAGCCGGTGAAATACGTCTTTTGCAAAAAGATCGGATAATTATAACTTGACAATACCGTACTCACGGCATTGAAAAGCCCGATCTGTATAAGGTCGGGCTTTTTTTATGGCCATTAATGGCTAGAAGTTAAGTCCGCCTCCAACCTCCCCCAAGGGAAGATAGTGGCAGAGGTAAGTAAAACATTTCGGTAAAAGCCGACAATGCCAATCTCCTCCGCTGCGCGTATGCTGAAGCTAGAGCGCAAGCATGGTGGGGGCAGAGGGTGGACAAAAAGTAAAATGTCCCATAGCTCAACTGGTTAGAGTGCCAGTCTTATAAGCTGGTGGTTCGGAGTTCGAGTCTCCGTGGGACAACATACGGTGCCGTAGTTCAGGGGTAGAATAGATCACTGTCTATGATCAGGTCGAGGGTTCGAATCCCTCCGGTACCGCGCTAAAGGAGAGGCAGAACGAGTGTCTCCTAAACAAAGAGAAGGGTTAAAGCCCCTAAACAACCCTTCGTTCGGGTTGTGATGTTTGAAAAAGCTCTTTTGAAATTAGCAGGTTGTCCTGAAAAAGAACTGGTTGATCGCCAGAACGATGAATGGATAACCTATATGGAAATGCGATAAAGCGGGAGAATTATGTCGGTCTGTAAAACCGATGCCTAAGGCTGAGTAGGTTCGAATCCTACCATTTCCACGGGATGACCATCCGGTATAAGACCTGATGTAGGTTTCAGTAGAGCCCCATAGTACCGAGCCAGTAGGCCACGGTATGCTGCTTATTATTTGGTGAAAATCCCACCATAACGTGTAGGACGAGGGTTCGAATCCCTCTCTCGATACATTCGAGATAACTCAGTGGTTAGAGTGACACATCAATCTTGTGGGTTCGAATCCCACTCTCTGATAAGAGATGGCAAAATTGGAAGACGCGATAGGTTTTGGATCTATTGATTTCAGAAGTACCGACTTCTTAAAAAACGGTGACACCTGAAAGGGGTGTCGGGCAGACCCCATAGTAATTCTTAGGGAGAACTATGGAGCATTTTGAAAAAGACCAGAGCAACAGGATACCGCCTGATGCAGCTGATGACTTTCTGGAAAAGAGATGATTGAAAAGAGAACAATTTCTCTACTCATGATTCAAGTTTCCAAAAACTCATTAGTGAATTCAGACTCAATGAAGCTCCCGTCTTAGACAAAAGGTTTGTCCTCTCCCCTTTCTATTTTGAATGACATTATTTGGCCAATAGTGATAGATAGTTTTTTACCAGAGGCACAGCCTCACAAACAATTGAAAAATGAAAAGGATACGAATCAACGAAGGAAAAGTGGGGTTGGTTTTCAGAAAAGGCGATTACAGAACTGTAATCACCGCAGGTACCTACTGGGTATCCATTTTCGATCAAGTAATCGAATATGACTTGGCCAAACCTTTCATTGCACCAAAAGAATTGAACATTCTTTTGAAAGATAACAAGTTGGCATCATTGCTAGAGGTTATCGATGTGAAGGATAATGAGATTGCAATGCAGTATGAAGATGGAAATTTCAAAACTGTATTATCTCCAGGAAAGTATGCTTTCTGGAAAGGGCTTATCGATTACAAGTTTGTGAAAGCTGTCTTAAGTAAAATTGAAATTACAGAGCCAGTTGACCTTACGGTAATGAAGAGAAAGGAATTGGTGCCTTACATCAGGGTCTGCAAAGTGGAGACTTATGAAAAAGCCATCCTATTCGTGAACGGTGAGTTCAATAGACAGTTGAATGCAGGTGAATTTTACTTCTGGAAAAACGAAGTGTCTTTGAACTTGCTAAAAGCCGACATGAGACAATTGCAAATGGAGGTGTCTGGTCAAGAAATTTTGACTAAAGACAAAGCTCCTTTGAGGATCAACTTTTATACTCAATACAAGGTGGTGGACATTGTCAAAACCTTGGTGGAGAATAAGGATGCTGAAAAGCAATTGTACGTATTGATGCAATTGGCCTTGCGAGAGTTCATTGGCATGTTCACTTTAGATGAATTGCTTGAACAGAAAACCGCAATTGCTGACTATGTAAAGGGCACGCTTAAAGAAAAAGCGAAAGACTTGGGGATTGAGATCAAGGACTGTGGTGTCAAGGACATCATTTTGCCTGGTGAAATCAAAGACATCATGAACCAAGTATTGGTAGCTCAAAAGCAAGCGCAAGCCAACGTAATCACCAGAAGGGAAGAAACAGCTTCTACAAGAAGCTTGTTGAACACCGCTAAATTGATGGAAGACAACGAAATGTTGTTCAAATTGAAGGAGATGGAATATGTTGAAAAGATCGCAGATAAGATCAACAATATCTCACTCTCTGGTGGTAACCAAGTGGTCGATCAATTGAAGGAGATTTTCTCTAGGTAGTTGATAACCGCTAAAAAGCTAATTATGAAACAATTAAATAAAACCTGAGGGCAGGTATCCCCCGCCCTCTGAATTTAAACACAATGGACATTTACGAAGAATACATCGAAAATGTGATTCAGTTGGCAGAAGATGCTATGTATGATGGGCGCTATGAGGAAGCCAAAAGACTGTTTGAAAACGGGCTGATGGAAGAACCAGGCTACCCAAAATTACACGCTAAACTTGGTGACATGTATCATTATCATCATATTAATCTGGCATTGGCCGAAAGGCATTATCAATTGGCCTTACGTTTTAAACCAGATTATAAAGAGGTATATGAAGAACTCACTGTGCTCTATCTGGATCATAAAAAATACGAAGGAATTAAAATGCTTATGAAGAAAGCCATCAAGGTAGATAGCATTGATAAAGCCTTTGTTCATGAAAAACTCGGGATGGTTGAAGAGGCGCTTGGCAATTATAAAGAAGCCATTCAACACTACCGAAAAGGTCTTTTCGCTTCATTCGACAATGACAATGTGGATGAACTGAAAAAGCATATTAAGAGAACTAAGTACAAGAGAATTAAAAACCGTTGGAAATTATGGCAACGAGAAAATTAACTGGAAAAGACTTGAGAAAGCTCGGATTTCCTGAAGGCAGAGCCATTGGTGAAGCCATGAAGGTACTGGAAGAGCATTTCAAGGGAAAATCCATTCTACATAAGAAAGCTGCTTTAAAGAAAGTGGTTGGAAACCCGGGCCTCTATTTAAAGCATGAAGTACTTGGCCCTGTGGCGATGGCTTTAATCATTAAAACAGAGCACAATGAAACTTTAGCTTTGAGAGAAAAGCGCATACCTTATAGTATATATGGTGCAGAGGGGATTGAGCAGGGCGCGATCAACCAAATGGAGATTGCAATGAAACTACCAGTAACCAAGCATGGAGCCTTAATGCCCGATGCACACCAAGGCTATGGATTACCAATTGGAGGCGTATTGGCTACAAACAATGCAGTGATTCCTTATGCTGTCGGTGTCGATATCGGGTGTAGAATGTGTATGACCATCTATGATATTCCTTCGGCATATGTTCACCAAAATACTGATGAACTCAAAGGCATGCTTTTGGAACATACCAAATTTGGTCAGGCGGTTTTTAAAAGGCCGAAGGATCATGCTGTGCTTGAAAGCTCACTTTTCGATGAAATCAAAATTCTGAAATCATTGAAAGACAGGGCTTGGATGCAAATTGGTTCTTCAGGAGGTGGAAATCACTTTGTGGAATTTGGTATTGCTGAAATCCTGAATAGTGACAATGAATTCAACCTGCCAATTGGTAAATACCTGTCGGTACTTTCTCACTCGGGATCGAGGGGACTTGGTGCAAATATCGCGAGACATTACACCAAGCTGGCCATGGATATGACCAAATTACCGGGGGAAGCCAAACATTTGGCATGGTTGGATTTAGCCACAGAAGCTGGGCAGGAATACTGGTTGGCCATGAATTTAGCTGGTGATTATGCTTCGGCTTGCCATCACCAAATTCACGATAGACTGGCGGCTGCTTTGGGAGAAAAGCCACTGGCAATGATTGAAAACCACCATAACTTTGCTTGGAAAGAGCAAGATTTAGATGGAAATGAAGTCATTGTGCACAGAAAAGGAGCTACTCCTGCGGGTGAAGGGGTTTTGGGAATTATCCCCGGCTCAATGACCTCCCCTGGCTTTATTGTAAAAGGCAAAGGCAATATGGAATCCATCAATTCAGCTTCGCATGGAGCTGGAAGGGTGCTTTCCAGAACCAGAGCCAAGCAAACACTTTCTAAAAAGGAAGTGAAGAGCCATATCAAAAAAGCCGGAGTAACACTTATCGGCTCAGGTTTGGATGAGGCACCTCAAGTATATAAAAACATACACGAGGTAATGGCGCATCAGACCGATTTGGTGGAAGTGCTTGGCACTT
>Ga0207884_1000425_pt1 | contig 26281 bp, 19 predicted proteins | sample MalvirmetaMSP144_FD_184236 | JGI IMG/M metagenome (GOLD analysis project Ga0207884, IMG submission 184236) | Marine viral communities from the Deep Pacific Ocean - MSP-144 (SPAdes) | ecosystem: Environmental > Aquatic > Marine > Oceanic | place: Pacific Ocean | collected 2011-07-08 | reverse complement strand
GTTAAAGGCCGTACCGGTCACGGAGTCGTCACCACCGACGACATCAGCGTTGTTGCCGATGTAGAGGACGGAGCCCGTGGTGGTCGTGGCGGTTCCACCGAGAATACCGTCAGTCACGCCATCGCCGGCGTCACCGGCCGTCGGAGCCGTGGTGCCGAAGATCTTGGTCACGCCGTTGACAGTGATGCTCACGCGGGCGGCGTCAGCACCAGCCGCGGGAATGTAGAGAACGGTGATCGTGTTCGCGTTGACGCCCGGCGCAAAAGCGAGGGTGTCGACCTGCTCATTGTAGGCCAACGCCTGCGCTTCGGTGATCGTGTCGAAAGTATAGTTAGCCATGCTTCTCTCCAGTCAGTGTCACGTGGACCCCAGAACGCCTGGCCACCATCCCGCGGATGGAGCGGTCCTGGCGGTCCCTCCCCGCGCGCCATTACACATGGACGTGGCGAAGGTTAAAACGAGCCCGAGGAATGGGTATCGGATGCTTCGTCGATACGCAATATCAAAAAGCCTTGCCGGGTGCGGGTCGCGTACAGGTGTGACCTGCCCGCCGGGACTCAGACGGACCTTGTTCTACTCTTCCCGCAGGGCGCTGTCGAAGGTGTCGGTCAACGGATCGAGAATATAGGACAGGATGGACCGCCGTCCGGTGACAATCATCGCCTGGGCGGGCATGCCCGGCGCCAGCTCCACATTGCGCGGCAGCTTGGCCAGGGCGGCGGGATCGATGCGCAACTCGGCCAGGAAATAGGCGACGCCGGTCTGTTGATCCACCAGTCGGTCGGCCGACAGGCTGGTGACCCTGGCGTCCATCGGCGAAATCTTGCGCGAGGCGAAGGCTGAAATCTCCACCCGGGCCTCCTGGCCGACGGTGACGCTGTCGACGTCGGTGGGCTGGATGCGGGCGTGGACGATCAGCGGCGCGTCGGCCGGCACGATGTCCATCAGCAGCTCGCCTGGGCTGACCACCCCGCCGACGGTGAACTGGGTGAGGTTCAGCACATAGCCGTCCACCGGCGAGCGGACCGTGGTGCGGTCCAGGATCTGGTTGGCGGCGGTGAGGCGGGGACCGACGTCGGAGAGCTGGCTCTGCATCTGGCGCAGGCCTTCGGCGGCCTCGCTGATGCGCTGGTTGCGCAGGGTGGTGAGCTGGAGCCGCGCCTCGCCTTGCGCCTGGCGCAGGCGGTTGAGTTCAGAGGTGAGCGCGCCACGACGTCCGCCCAGCTCCGCCAGGCTGCGCTCGTAGCGCAGGATCAGGGTCTTGGGGGCGTAGCCCTTTTCGTAAAGGGTCTGATAGCCGGCCAGCTCCTCGCGGGTGAAGCCGATCTGTTCGTCGACGGAATCCAGCTGAGCCTGAACCCCGACCATCTGGGTGGCCAGTTGATCGACCCGCTGCTCGAGAATGCCCCGCTGGCTGACGAAGAACTGCAGGCGGGTGTTGAACAAAAGCTGCTGGTCGCGGATCAGGCCGGCGACCCGCGGATCGCTCATGCGGCCGGTCAGTTCCTGCGGCAGGTCGAGGGTCTGACGCCCGGCCGATTCGGCGCTGAAGCGCGCGCTCTGGGCCAGGATGGCGTCGTACTGGTTCTGCAGCACATCGACGGCGGCGTCGGACTGGACGGCGTCAAAGCGGATCAGGGGCTGGTTGGCGCGCACGCGCTCGCCTTCCCGCACGAGGATCTGGGAGACCACGCCCCCTTCGCGATGGCGCAGGGTCTTGCGGCTGGATTCCACCCGCACCTCGGCCGGGGCCACCACGGCGGCGCTGATCTGGGTGAAGCCCGCCCAGATGAGCATGCCGAAGACGAAAACGCAGACGACCACGCAGCCGATCAGGACCGGGCGCCAGAGGCGCTTTTCCAGGTCGCGGTTCGGCTCGGGCTGGCCCACATCGAACCGGGTGTCGAGGGGGCGGATGGGACCGAGCACCGGCTTGAGCGGACCGAGGTCGAACTTCATTGGCTGGCCTCGACGGGACGAACGGCGGTCGGCTGGGTGACGCGCGCCATGACGGCCTCCCGCGGGCCAAACAGCTCCATGCGGCCCTCACGCAGGACCAGCATCTTGTCGGCCGAGCGCAGGATGCTCGGCTTGTGCGACACCACCACCACCGTCGTGCCCTTGGCCCGCTGGGCGTCGATGGCCTGCATGAGGGCGTTTTCGCCCTCGGCGTCGAGGCTGGCGTTGGGCTCGTCCAGGACCAGCAGGCGCGGATCGCCCAGCAGGGCGCGGGCCAAGCCGACCCTCTGCCGCTGACCCGCCGAAAGGATGTAGCCGCCGTCGGTCAATTCGGTCTCATAGCCCTTGGGCAGCCGCAGGATCATCTCGTGCACATTGGCCTGGGTGGCGGCCTCGACCACCGCCTGGTCGGTCACATCGGCCCGGAAGCGGGCGATGTTGTCGCGCAGGGTGCCGGCGAACAGCTCGGTGTCCTGCGGAAGATAGCCCACATGAAGGCCGAATTCGGTCCGGTTCCAGGCGAAGACGTCGGCGCCGTCCAGGCGCACGTGACCGTTCACCGGCCGCCAGACCCCGACGATCAGCCGGGCCAGGGTGGACTTGCCCGCCCCCGAAGGGCCGATGATCCCCAGCATTTCGCCGGGTTCGATCTTGAAGTTCAGCCCCTGCAGGACATAGCGCTCGGCGCCCTGCGGCGCGAAGTTCACCGCCTCGATGCTGAGCTGGCCCAGGGGCCGCGGCAGGGAGGTGGCCGGCGTCGTCGGCTTGTAGGCGTTCAGGAGAATGTTCAGCCGGTCATAGGCCCGGCCGCCATTGACGATGCCGTCCCAGGCGCCGACCACCTTCTCGATGGGCTGCAGGGCGCGGCTCGCGAGGATCATGTTGGCGAACAGCATGGCCGGCGGGATGGCGCCCACCACCACCAGATAGGCCCCGACCCCGATCACCAGGACCTGGATCAGCATGCGGGTGAACTTGGTGGTGTTGCCGATCACGCTGGAGCGCTGCGAGGCCCAGGCCCCACGCTCGATGGCCCGGCCGCGGAAGGCCGACCAGCGGGCGCCGAGCGCGCCCAGCATGCCCATGGCGCGCACCACCTCGCCGTTGCGCAGCCCCGCCTCGGTGAAGGCGTAGGCCCTGAGGCTCGCCTCATTGGCCTCCTGCAGCGGCGGGCGCGACAGGCGGTCCTGCAGCATGGCCAGGCCGAACAGGGCCGCGGCGCCCGCAAGCGTGAGCGCCCCCACCAGGGGATCGATGACGAACAGGATGCCGATGAAGATCGGCATCCAGGGCAGGTCGAATATGGCCGAGAATACCGAGCCGGTCAGGATCTGGCGAAAGGCGTCGAGATCCCGCAAGGCCTGGGATCGGGCCTGGCCTTGGCCCTTGGTCTCGGCTTCGAACAGGGCGGCGAAGACGTGGCTGGAGACCCGCTGGTCGAGCATGATCCCGTAGTTGATCAGCACCCGCGTCCGCAATTCGTCGATGACGCCGGAGATCAGGAACACCAGCAGCGTGCCCACGGTCAGCACGATCAAGGTCGAGATGCTGTGGCTGGACAGCACCCGCCCGTAGATTTGGAAGGTGTAGAGCGGCAGAGCCAGATAGAGCAGGTTGCTGATCAGGCTGAAGCCGGCGGCGAAGGCCAGTGGCCGGGAGCCTTCCTTCAGTGCGCCCGTCAGCACATTGTCGGGCAGCGACGCAAACGGGTTGAGTATCTTCATGCGTGCGAGCGTCCGTCGGAGCCTCAAAGCCCCCAACATCTGAGCGCTTGAGGGCGCGACACATGACGACCGACGCTGGTCAAGTCAATGGCGGCCCCCTTATGGGGCGAACATGCTATGGCGCGGTCAAGACCGTCTGGAAAAGGACCCATGGCGAGAATAGCCGTCATCGGCAGTTGCATCACCCGCGACCTCTGGCCGCTGCGCGATCAGGCGCCGGCGGACCTGCTCTATGTCTCGCGCACCAGCCTGCCGAGTCTCCTGTCCGACCCGGTGACCGGCTATGAGGTCAGGGGGGAGGCCCATACCCGCTATCAGCGGATGGCCGTCGAGACCGATCTGGCCAAGAGCGGCCTGGCCAAGGTGATCGAACACCGGCCGACCCACCTGATCTTCGATTTCATCGACGAGCGCTTCGACCTGCTCGCCCTGCCGGGCGGGGAGATCATCACGCATAGCTGGGAGCTGGAGAGCGGCGGCTGGCTTGAGGCGCCGGTCTTCGCCGAACGTCGCCAGGTCCCGCGTCTTTCGGAAGCCTGCGATCGCCTTTGGCGCAACGCCCTGGATCAGGTGGCCCTGTTGCTGCAGGCCAGCACCCTGAGCCAGGCGCAGATCATCCTGCACTCCGCCCGCTGGGCCGACCGCCAGCGCGACACGGATGGCGCCGAGATGGCGCTGCAGGGCGAGCCGCATATCTGGGAGGGGCGTCCGACGAGCCTGGCGGCCCACAATCTGCAGCTGGCGCGCTACGAGGCGGCCTTCATGGCCGCCGTGCCCCAGGCGCGGATCATCGCCGCAGCCCCGCAGAACCGGCTGGCCGATCCGGGGCACCGCTGGGGGCTGAGCCCCTTTCACTATACGCCGGCCTATTACGAAGACATCCGCTGCGCCCTGGCTGCGCTCGGCGCCTGACGCCTGACGCCTATCGAACGTGCGCGTTGCGGGCCCAGTGCTCGAGGGGCGTCATGCCGCTCTCGGCCAGCTCGGGCCGAGCCGCCAAATAGGCGGCGGGCGCGAAGCCCGATTTCACGGCGCCCAGGCCCCAGGCGCCGCCGGCCAGATAGTCCATCAACGGATTGGCCTCCGGCGCCAGGCCGCCGGGCTTGGCCGACGCATATTGCGACGAGGAGAACCATCCGCTGGGGTCGCGATGCTCGAACCCGCCAATGGTGACGAAGTGCGCCAAGGGCTCGGCGCCCATGTCGGCGACGTCAGGATACCGGTCCAGGTACCAGGCCGGATCAAACAGGGGATGAGGCTTGAAGCCCTCCCGCCAGCCCTCGGTCAGATAGTGCAGCAGAGCCGGCTGCCCGCGACCGCCCCGCCCCGCCTGCTCCAGATAGAAGTCCGTGTCGAACAGCGGGTGGGGGCTCACGCCCTCGCGCCAACCCAGGCTCAGATAATGCGCCAGAGGATTGACCCCCGAGGCGGCGAGGTCGGGACGTCGAGACACATACCAGTCACCACAGAACAGCGGGTGGGGATCAAATCCCTCGGCGGCGCCGATCCGCACATAGTGCTCCAGCGGCGAAAGGCCCGTGGCGCCCACCGCGGCCCCGTGCCGGGCGAGATAGAAGTCCACATCGAACAGGACGTGGGGGATGCGACCTTCCCGGCCGCCGGTGGCCAGGTAGTGGGCGAGCGGTGATGCGCCGCCTGCGGCGACGTCGGGATAGCGCGCCAGATAGGCGTCGTGATCGAAGAGTCCCGGCGACCGAAGGCCCGGCTGGGCGCCTTGCGCGGCATAGACCGCCATGGCGCGGAAACGCGCCAGGCGCCCCCTCAGCCCGCCGGCGGGATCACTCCAAAGGCCAGATCGCGCGATCACCGCCGCGCGCCCAGGCGCGCCCAGGCGAACCAGAAGCCCATCGATCCGCCGCGATAGCCGGTTGTGGCGTCGCGGTCGCCGGACGGCCGCCCGGCGATGGGCGGCGATCAAGGCCGCGCGCCCGTCCGCCTCCGCCTGGGCTCGGCCGCCCAGGGCGCGATCCAGGGCCAGGGTCAGGCGCGCGCGCGTCACGGCGAGATCGACCTCCGCCCGGTGAAGGTCATCCTCGGTGCGGCGCAGGTCAGCCTCGATCCGGCGCAGTTCATCTTCGGTCCGGCGCGCCTGATCGGCCAGACGTGCCTGCCGCTCGACGACCTGCTGGGCCTTGGCGAGCAGGGGGTGAACCTCATGCATCGCCGCGGGCTCAAAGGCTGGCGCGGCGGGACCAGATGCGGACTGGGTCATGCAGCGCTCCCCCGGGCGCGACCTTCGGCGATCAGCCAGGCCAGGTAGGATCCTGGTCCGGCGGCGAAAGGATCTTCGAACGCAGCCTGCAGGTCGGGGCTCTCCCGCCAGAGCACCCGGTGGCTCTTGTCGATCGGCGTCCCGTCTGAATAGGCCTCATAGGCCCAGTAGCGGGCCGGTATTGCGGAGTCGGTCGCGGCCGCCACCTGGCGCTTGTACCAGTTCCAGATCTCATAGACCTCGAAGTTGTCGCCGGCGTACTTCTTGGTCATCAGGTCGCCGGTCGGCCCCAGCTTGGTGAAGTGCCAGAAGCGGAGGGGCGCGCCGTTCACGGTGATCGCGCCGGCCTTGTCGATGGCGATCTTGCGCTGAGAGAGATTCCAGCTCGCGACATTGTAGCCGGGATCGCGCACCACCTTCACCTTGTCGAACAGGGCCGGAACGTGGTCGCACCACCGCTGATCAACGAACAGGCCGCGGGGCATGTCGTCGTAGCAGTATTCGAGCAGGCGATCGTTCCACCACTTGGCGAAGCGCGCGCCCTCGCCTGTGGTGCGGATGGCCACGAAGCCGAGATTGAAGATGCCCGTGCGCGAGGCCGACAGGTCGTTGTCGAGAATCGCCGTGCGCTCCGTGTTCGGATCGATGAGGTGTGGCGTCAGCAGGATCTCGTCGGTCTGCAGCCAGTCGACCAACGGATCGAGCGGGGCCAGGAGGGCGGTGTCGGGATCAAGATAGATGGCGATGTCGGCCTGGCTGCAGGCCTGGTGGATGAAGGGACCCTTCACCGCCGTGCAAACCTCGACCACGTCATGGCGAAACAGCCAGCTGCGGAAGCCCTCGATCCCCAGGTCCTGCGCCCAGACGACCCGATCGAAAGGCTCGCTGGCCGGGTCGAAATCGAAACCTGGCGGCGGCTCGTCGGTGATCAGCGCCACCAGCTCCCAGTCGGGATGAAACCGCCGGAGGGTCGAAAAGAGCACCCGAGCCCGGTTCAGATACGAGAAGGTGAAGCTGGAATAGCAGAGCACCTTCATGGGGCCACCTCCCCGTCCAGAAGGTCGATGGTCAGGCGGCTGTAGCTGAGATCGCAAAGGACGGGTCGGCGCGCGGACCGGCCGAGGTCGAGCACGGCGCCGGTTTCGAACATCTCGAACAAGGCGGCTTCGCTTTCGAGCACGCGCCCCAGCCCCGTCGCCGCGACAAAGGCCGCCACATTGCCGCTGTCGGGTCCGGTCAGGATCGCCGCGCCGGCGGCGGCGGACTCATGGGTGGTGAAGGAAAAGGTCTCCCGACACAGGGACCAGATCATGACGGCGTCCACCCCCAGGGACTCCAGAGCCGTCTGCATGGCCTTGGGGTCGTCCTGGGTCACGGTCACCGAATGGGAGGCCAGCGGCAGGCCCCTCGTGGGGTCCCGCGCCAGATGCAGGAACTCGTAGCGGGGATCGTCCGCAAACTTCAAGACCAGCTCCCGGAACACCGGCCAGCCCTTGAGCGGACTAGGCAGGCCCGGGAAGGCCAGCCGGAACGGTCGCTCGGGCTCAGCGGCAGGGCTCGCCAGGGGCGCCCGCGCCACAAGTCTGGCCAGGGGCGCGACCACGGTCTGTGTCGCCGCAAGGCCGGCGCCGCGGCGCCAGGTGTCGAGGGCCGCCTGGCTTGGGGCGGCCACGGACAGGTCGAGGGTCTGGAACAGGCGCGCGTGCTCGTCCAGGTGAAACTGCCGATGCGGCCCGTAGACGCAGACCCCGCAGGCGGCGCTGCCCACAGGCGGGGCGCCGCAATCGGCCACATCGTTGCGCAGCAGGTGATAGCTGGCGCAGGCGCTGGCGAAATCATGGACCCAGAACCAGCCCTGGGTGAGCCCCGCCGCCCGGACGATGCGCAGCACATCGGAAACCGAATGGCCAAGCAGGCTGTGGATCGCCAGGCTGCGACGGCCCGGCGCAACCTCGGCCAGCTGCTCGGCGAGACCTTGGGTCAGGGTTGAGCGACTGAAGACGCCGGCCGCGACCCCGTTCCAGACCACGCCCAGGAGTTCGGTCTCGCCCGGGCGGCGCAGCATCGGCCGGGGGTTGGCCGGATAGAGGTGCAGATGGTCACGGCCGGTGTCGGCCGCCGCGGCGGCTTCGCGCTGGAGGCAGAGCTGAACCCCGCCCAGATTGGCCGTGTAGTCGTCGTGGCTGAAGGTCAGATGCAGGTCGGTCAGGCCAGAGCGCGACTCCGCCAACAGGGCCGCCAGGGCGTCGACGTCACTCGGCGTCGCCTGAACATCATAGCGTTCGGTCGCCTCGACCCGCGCTTCGAGCGGTTGCAGGCCGGCGATGATCCGGTAGCGAAAGCCGAGCTCGAGGCGGGGCGTCCGCCCTTCCTGCCGGCCAGCCTGCAGATAATGCACAAAGGGGTGCATGCCCGAGGCCGCGACATCGGGATTGAGCTCCAGATAGTCGGAGACAGAGAACCACGGCGTCGGATCGCGGCCCTCTCGCCAGCCCGCCTCGACAAAGTGCGCCACAGGATCGAGTCCGCTGGCCGCCACGTCGGGGTTTTCGGCCAGATAGAAGCGGTCGTCGAAAGCCGCGGCCACGAGGTCGAGGGTCGCGGCGTCAAGCGTCGCCTCGGCGGCGGCCGACTCGTCCCGCCGCGCAACGCGCCCCTCGCCATGACCGATCTGCAGATAGTGGACGAAGGGCGGAACCTGGGTCGCCTCGACATCCGGATACAGGTCCAGGTAGTCGTCGGCCGAGAACCACGGGGCGGGATTACGCCCCTCCCGCCAGCCCAGCTCCAGGAAATGCGCAATGGGGTCAAGGCCCGCCTGCGCCACGTCGGGATTTTCGCTCAGATAGTATTCACGGTCGAAGGCGCTGGCGACCAACTGGTAGAGGGGGGAGTCGGGGGCCGTCGCCGCGGCCAGGGTCGAAGGCGCCGCCGAGACGGGGACATAGGTCCAGCCCGCCCGTGGACCGCCGCCCGCCGCGCGGAGGTGGGCCAGGGCCGAGGGGCGGACCTGCCGGCCCTGCTGAACGCCAAATTGCAGGAAATGCGCCAGGGGGTTGGCCCCGGCCGCCGCCACATCGGGATGATCCTCAAGATAGGCGGCGCTGGAAAACCACGGCGCAGGGTCGCGGTCCTCCCGCCAGCCGGCCTCGACATAGTGGACGAAGGGGTCGATCCCTGCGGCGGCCACGTCGGGATAGGCGCGCCGGTAAAAATCCGGATCGAGTGCGGTCGTCACCAGAGCAAAAGTGAGATCTTGGGCGGCCAAGCCGGCCATGCGGGGCTCCCTGTCAAGGCCGAAGCGTGTGTGCAACAGATGGTCGAAGGGATCAACTGCAGCGTTCGCGTCTTGCCGCGAGGGCCGCGCGGCCATACAGCACCTTGTGTGACCCACGCCGACATCCTGCCCGAACACCGCCCCGCCGCCAGCCCGCCTTCGAATCGGGCGGCCTATCTCGTCCTGGGCATGCACAGGTCGGGCACCTCGGCCATGACCCAGGTGCTGGCCCTGGCCGGCGCGACCCTGCCAGAAAACGTGATGCCGGGGGACGAGCATAACGCCAAGGGCTATTTCGAACCCTGGCGGATCGCCGTTTTCAACGACCAGAGGCTGCGCGCCGCCGGCGGGGCGTGGGACGACCCGTTCACCTTCCCCTATCGCGCCCTTGGTTCGCGGGACGAGAAGCGCTGGATCACCCGGGCCACCGACCTGTTCGAGGAGGAGTTCGCCGGCGCCCGCCATCCCCTGATGAAGGATCCGCGGGTAAGTGTTCTTGGCCCCCTGTGGCGCACGGTGCTGGATGATCTTGGCCTGGCGGCGCGGGCGGTGATCCCTGTGCGCCACCCCCTTGAGGTGGCCGGATCGCTGGCCAAGCGGAATGGCTTTCCCGTCGAGAAATCACTCCTGATGTGGACCGCCTATATGCTCGCCGCCGAGCGCTACAGCCGGGACATGCCGCGGGCCATCGTGCCCTATGATGGGCTGCTCGCCGACTGGCGCGGCCAGGTGGCGCGTATCGAAGCCGCCCATGGGGCGCCCTTGCCAGACCTTACCCCCCAGGCGGGCAAGGCGATCGACAGCTTCCTGACGAAGGATCTGCGACACAACCAAGCCACCCAGGACCTGGCCGACGTCCCGCGGGTCGGCGCCCTGACGGCGCAGGTCTATGATTGGTTTTCGGCCGCGGCACAGGATCAGCCCCGCCCAGTGGAGGCGCTCGCCGAGGTCACACAGCGCCTGGAAGCCATGCGAGACGAATTCGGCGTATTCGTCTCGCCGGTCACGTCCGATCTCGCCGTCGCCCGGACAGATCTGCTGGAGGCGCGCCAGATTCTGGCCTTCGAGCAGTCTAAGATGAGCGCCCTGGAGAGCCAATTGGCCGCCCGGCAAGGCCAACTGACCGACCTGGAGGGTCAAGTGGCGGCCCAGGCGGCGCAGATCGAAGATCATCTCCGACTTGAGCAGGCCGTGAGCGACCGGCTCGACCAGCTGCTCGGCGAAGACTGAAACCCCGCACATCGACGGATCGCCGTGTCAGACACCCGAACGCCCTCGCCGACCGATCAGGCCGCCGAACACCTTGCCCGCCGCCGCCACGTCCGGCTGCAGACCGTCGCGGCCGCCGCCCAGCGCTGGCGCCGCTACCGGGAGGCCCGCGCACGGCAGACGACAGGCCTGATCCTGCCTCGGCTGTCGCGACGGCTGGCGAGACCCTTGGCCAGGGGCAAGTGGCCGGGGCGGGCGCTCATGATCATGATGTCCGGGACCTGGCGGGACCAGGAGCTGTACGGCCTGGGCGGCGCGCCGGGCCTGACCCCGGCCCTCGACACCTATGTGCGGGCCGGTCCCGATCCGGCGACCCAGCCGCGGGCCCTGTTCGATCAAGCCGCCTATCTGGCCCGGACGCCGGAATTGGGGGGCTCTCAATGGGCGCCGCTGGCCCACTATCTGACCTTGGGAGACGACTCCGGTCTCGACCCGCATCCCCTGGTCAGCGTCGCCGACTACCGCCTGCGCCATGGCGAGGCCCTGGAGGCCAGCGGGCTGAGCGTGCTTCAGCACTATCAACTGGTGGGCGCCGGCCAGGGTTACGATCCCCACCCCCTGTTCGACCTGCGTCACTATGTGGGCCAGTGCGAGGCCGTGGCCGCCACGGGCGAGGACCCCCTGGTCCACTATCTGCGGGAGGGCTGGCGCCAGGGCCTGGATCCCCACCCCCTGTTCGCCAACGACTGGTACCTTGAGCGCTATCCGGAGGTGGCCGCGGCAGGAGTCGCGCCGCTGCTGGACTATGTGAGCGGCGGCGCCGAGCTGGGCCGCGACCCGCACCCGCTGTTCGATGGCGGCTGGTACGCCGAGCGCTACCGCGACCTCAGGACGCCGGGCTTCAATCCCCTGGCCCACTTCGTCCGGTTCGGCGCGCGGGAGCATCGCAACCCCTGCCCGCACTTTGATTCGGCCTACTATATGCAGCAGGACGGCGTCGCCGAGCGGGGGGACCTCGATCCCCTGAGCGACTACGTCGCCCGCGGGGCCTTCGAGGGTCTGTGGCCGGCCGCCGATTTCGATGAAGCGGCCTATCTGCTGGCCCATCCCGACGCCGCGGCCAGTCCCTATAGCAGCCTGGAGCATTGGGCCCGGCACGACGGGGACAAGCCCGCGCCCCTCGCCGGCGCTGGCGTGCACGGGGCCGCAGCCCTGTTTGACCAGCTACGGGCGGGCAGCCGCGCGCGCGATCCCGCCGCCTATGACCTGCAGGCCTATGACGATCTCGCCGCCAGCTGGCGCCGGATTCAGGCCGACCGGGTGGAGCACTTTGTCCCCACCCCGCCCCAGATGGTCTCGATCGCCGGGGACCTCGCCGCCGCCGCCCGGCGGATCACCGTGCCCGCGCCCGACGCGCCCAAGGTCACCATCATCATCCCGGCCTACAACAATCTGAAGTTCACCCTGGAATGCCTGCAGGCCCTGGCGCAGGCCGGCGGCCTGGAGGCCGCAGAGACCCTGGTGATCGACGACGCCTCCAGCGACGAGACACCCAGGGTGCTGCCGCTGGTCGAAGGCCTGAGAATCGTCACCAACCCTGAGAACCAGGGGTTCATCCGCACCTGCAACCGCGCCGCCGCCGAGGCCCGGGGCGAGGTCCTGATCTTCCTCAACAACGACGTCCAGGTGCGGGACGGCTGGCTCGGCCCCCTGGTCGAGGCCCTCGACGACCCGCAGGTGGGGGCGGTCGCGCCCAAGATGCTGTTCCCCGACGGTCGCTTGCAGGAGGCCGGCGCCCGGATCAACGCCGACGGCACCAGCGAGATGATCGGCCTGTTCCAGGACCCGGACCTGCCCAGGTGGAATAGTCCGCGAGAGGTCGACTACGCCTCCGGCGCCTGCCTGGCCGTGCGGCGGACCGACTTCGAGGCGCTCGAGGGCTTCGACCTGGCCTTCGCGCCCGCCTATTGCGAGGACGCCGACCTCTGTTTCCGGCTGCGCGAGCGCGGCGCGAAGATTCTCTATGAGCCCCGCTCGGCGATCATCCACCACCTCAGCATCACGGCCAATTCCATCGACGCGGGCTACAAGCTGCGGCTGGCGACCCGGAACCAGCAGCGGTTCGTCAAGCGGTGGGCCCACCGACTGGACGCCCTGAACCAGGTGCGGACCATCGCCTTCCACCTGCCGCAGTTCCACGCCATCCCCGAGAACGATCGCTGGTGGGGGGCGGGCTTCACCGAGTGGACCAATGTCACCCGGGCCCTGCCGAGCTATCGGGGCCACTACCAGCCCCACCTGCCCGCCGATCTGGGCTTTTATGACCTGTCCGATCCCGCCGCCCTGAAGCGCCAGGCGGCGCTGGCGGACCGTTACGGCCTGGGCGGCTTCTGTTTCTATTACTACTGGTTCTCCGGTGGGCGCCGGGTGCTGGAGACCCCCCTCAACCACCTGATGGCGCAGGATGGTCCCGACTTCCCCTTCTGCGTCTGCTGGGCCAACGAGAACTGGACGAGGACCTGGGACGGCGAGGAGCAGGACGTGCTGCTGGCCCAGACCTATAGCGACGAAGACGCCGTCGCCCTGATTACCGACATGGCCCCGCTGATGCAGCGTCCCAACTATATTCGGGTGGATGGACGGCCGTTGATGGTCGTCTACCGCCCGGGACTGCTGCCCGACGCCGCGGCCTGGGCCACGACCTGGCGGGAGACCGCCCGGACGCTGGGCCTGGGCGAGATCTATCTCGCCTTTGTCGAGACCTTCGACGTGGCCGGGACCTATCCCGATCCGGCCAAGATAGGGTTCGATGCGGCCATCGAGTTCCCGCCCATGGGCGCGGCACAGCCCATCAGCCTGCCCGGCCCGCTGCAGAACCGCGCCTTCCAGGGGGTGGTCAGCGACTATTGCGAACTGGTGCGCCACTTCCTGAAGGCGCCGACCCCGCCCCATACCCGCTTCCGCGGCGTCGCGCCCTCGTGGGACAACACCGCGCGCCGGCAGGACAACGCCTATGTCTTCCACCACGCCAGCCCCGGCGCCTTCCAGGCCTGGACCGAGGCGATGATGGCCGAGACCCGGCGGCAGAACTTCGGCGACGAGCGGATCGTCTTCATCAACGCCTGGAACGAGTGGGCCGAGGGCGCCCATCTGGAGCCCGATGTCCGGTTCGGCCACGGCTGGCTGGAAGCCCTGCGCAACGCCGCCGAGGCTGACCTGCTGGAGCCCCGCCCGTGAGCGCCCCTGACCGCGAGACCGATCTGTCCGACCTGGTGGTGGTGGGCCACCCCTTCGCCCCGATCGGCATGGGGGAGCACCTGCGCTCCACCGTTCGCGCCCTGCGGGCGGCGGGCCTGAAGCCTGGGCTGCTGGATGTCTATGGCATGGACCGGGGGCGCGATCCCGACCTGGAGCGCGCCTATGGGTCAGATGTGACCCGCAAGCTCTCCAGGGCGATGAACCTGTTCTGCATCAACGCCAACGAAGTCGACGAGGTCCTGGCCCGCCTCGACGCCGCCGACTTCGCCCAGGCCCGCAACATCATCTTCCCGGCCTGGGAGCTGCCCGACTATCCCCAGCCCTGGGTGGAGAAGCTGGCGCGCTTCGACGGGCTCTGGGCGCCGACCAGCTTCGTCCAGGACGCCATCGCCCGGGCGACAGGCCGCCCGGTGGCGACGATCCCCCTGGCGGTGGACATGAAGCTCTCGGCCTTTCTGGGCCGCCGGTGGTTCGATATCCCGGAGCACGCCTTCGTGGTGATGTTCGCCTTCGATTTCTCCTCCTACGCCGCGCGCAAGAACCCCTTTGCGGTGCTGGAGGCCTTCGAGCAGCTTGTGGCCCGGCGCCCCGACGCGCCCCTGCACGCCCTGATCAAGTACAAGGGCGGCGACCCGAACAGTCCCGACCGCAAGGCCCTGGAGGCCCGCATCGCCCGCCTCAATGGCCGGGTGCAGACCATTACCCGCGAAATGTCGGACAACGAGGTCAAGAACCTGTTCCGCAATGTCGATGTCTTCGTCTCGCTCCACCGGTCCGAGGGTTTCGGCCGCGGCCTGGCCGAGGCCATGGCCCTGGGGACGCCCGTGGTGGCGACGGGCTGGTCCGGCAATATGGATTTCATGGACGCCGACACGGCCCTGCTGGTCGACCATCGCCTGGTCCCGGTGAAGGCGGGGGAATATGTGTTCGGCGATGGCCAGCACTGGGCCGAGCCCGATATCGCCCAGGCCAGCCGGCTGATCGAGCAGGTGATGGACGACCCCCGCGCCGCCCGGGCCAGGGCCGATCGCGCCCGACGGCGCATCCGCACCCAGCTCGGCCCCCGGGCCGTGGGCCTCGCGGCTGCAGAGCATCTGGCCGCCGCCCTCGGCTGAGGGCGGCCCTCAGGTGCGCGGGCGCAGGGGTGGCGCCTGGTCAGACGGCGTCGCCGCCGACGGGGTTTCGGTGATCGCCACCTGATGGATGAGGAACTCGCCGCCGGCGGCGTCATCGAAGTCGATGCGGATGCGATCGATCACCGACGTCGTCCAGTCCTCGCCCCCGGCCAGGGGCTTGGCCATGTCGTAGACCAGGATCACGGTCTCGTTGATTTCGGGCTTATCGCCTTGGACCGGCTTGGTGGTGAACTGGGCCGATTCGGGGTGGGCCTCGGTGACGTAGTGCAAGGCGCCGTCCCACTGCGCCCCGCCGGCCAGTCGTGTGACCCGGACCAGGACGTGGGTGTATCGCCGCCCCTGCAGGGCGAGGCCGCTGGGGGTGCGGATCGCGGAATCAAACATGCGGGCGGCGACACGCAGGCCGCCATCCTCGGCGGGCTCCACCTCCCCGCCAGCCATGACGAAGCCGTCCGTCGAACCGTCGAAGGTCCAGGTCCGGGCCGCGCGCACGGGCTGGCCGTCCCACACGAAGGCCTTAGTCTCGGGGTTCCACGCGAAGGGACCCGGCCGCTCCGCCGGATCCTCCGCCGACAAGGCGGTGGGCGGCAGGGCGAGCTGATCGGGCGCCGAGGGCCGGGGATTAATCTTCGGCTCGCGCGCGCGGGGCTCGTCGCAAGCCGCCATGGCGGCGCTGGTGAAGATCAGGGCGAGGACGGCGAAGGCTTTCAAGGGGCGCTCCCGGACTGGGCCGCTCAGCGAAATCGCCGCCGCAACCGGCCATAGGGTGGGTCGAGGGCCAGATATAGGAGGCCTGCGGCCGCTGCGAGGTCCACGAAGTAGAGATATCTGTAATCGCAGGCGATGGAGATGAGGGTGAAGCTGCCGGCGAAGGCCAGGGCCGACAGCAGAAGCGCTGCAATCACCACGTCCGCCGCCTCGCGACGCCACAGCAGCACCCCGGCGCAGACCAGCGCGATCAGGCCAAAGGTGATGTGCGAGAAGAGCGGCGTGTCGAGGAACCAGCTGCCGTAGTTGTAGAGCGCCCGGTCCGACGGCTCGGTGATCGGCGCGATCTGCAGGGCGGTGGTCAGGTTTTCAGGTCCGCTGACGCCGACGAAGATCGGCAGGCAGGAATCGATCTTCGGGGTGGCGGCCACCCATCGGAACACCTCCCAGCGATGCTTGAGATAGGCGTCCGGGTGGTGGCGCACGATGCTGCGCCACTGGCTGAAGACCACCTCGTCGGAGAGCCCCCAGAGACTGTTGCCCAACTGCTCATCCTGGCCGAGATAGTCCACGCGCTCCGGCGAATAGAGGGGCACGGCGCGCTGGCGGATGATGGCCTCGGCCTCGGGGCTGGCGGCGCGTATCGCATCGAGAGGCAGGGTCGGCTTGGCGGCCACCGCGCCGATGATGTCGTAGTGGGCGATGATGCGGAAGCCACGGGCGTTGGCGGCGTCCGGTCCCGCCTGGGCCGGCTGGGCCACGACGCCCATGAGGCTTGAGGCCATCAGCGTCAGGACCAGCCCACCGAGTCCCCAGGCCAGGCTGGAGCGCCAACCGCGCCCGTAGGCCACCCAGGCGAGCGCCAGGGCGCCGAACACCGGCGCCACCAGGCCGTTCTGCCGGACCTGAGCGGCGACGGCGAAGGCCAGGAGCGCGCCGACCAGCGCCCACCACGGCCGCCGCGGCTCGTCCCAGGCCCGCGCCGCCTGGGCGAGGCAGGCGAACCCGGCCAGGGCGAGATTGGCGAACAGGACGTCCTTCCACACCACGCCCTGATAGATCAGGAAGGTCGGCGTCAGGACCAGCAGGGCGGCCAGGATCACCGAGGCCCAGGAGACCTGGCGGCGAAGGCGTCGGAAGGACAGCAGGCTGCCGATGACCAGAAACCCGCTGGCGGCCACATAGAGTCCGGTGCCCGGCGAGATGTCGTCGAAGAAGCCCAGAATCCAGGCATAGAGCGCCGGCCCCCAGGTCTCGCGCACATCCATGCGGCCCTCATGGAGCTGGGCCAGCGAGTCGTAGGACATGTGCCCTGGCAGGTTGAGCGCCAGCATCAGCACATAGCCGGTCATCAGCACGGCCCCGAGCGCCTGGCTCGCCGTGAATGTCGGCCTTGGCAGGGTCATCATTCTGTCGGCCCACCCCATCGTTCTCCCCCTCGTACGATCGGTCGGCGGCGGCGGGAAGGGGCAAATGCGCGCTTCCTTGGCGGAGCCGCGCAATCATGGTCATTTGGCCCCAATGGACACCGACGCTCTCGACATTCGCCCCACCGGCGTGGCCCCTGCCGCGCTGGACGCCTATTCGGCCCTGCTGGCTGACGTCTTCGGGTCAGGGCCAAAGTTCACGCCGCAGGCCATCGCCTGGCGCTACCGGGACAATCCGGCCGGTCAGGTGGTGGGCGCTGACGCCTGGGCCGACTCCGTCCTGGCCGCCCACTATGTCACCTGCCCCATGCGCGCCGTGGTCGAAGGCCGCCCCCTGAAGGGGCTCCTTTCGCTGAACACCGCCACCCATCCCGACTTTCAGGGCCGCGGGCTGTTCACCCGGTTGGCGCGGGCCACCTACGAGCAGGGCGCCGAGCAGGGCTATGACTTCGTGATCGGGGTGGCCAACGCCCAGAGCACGCCGGGCTTCCTGGGGCGGCTGGGGTTTCAGCATGTAGGCCGGCTGGAGGCGGGTCTGATGGCGGTCGCGCCGCACCGATTTACAGACGCCCCCCTGCAATTTTGCGGCGACTGGGACGCGCCGATGCTGGCCTGGCGCCTGGCCAATCCGGCGGCCCGCTACCGCACGGCCCGCCTGGGCGATCTCACCGCCGTCTATGCCGACACCCATCTGAGCGGCGTGCGCTGCGCCGCCTTCGTGGACGCCGAGGCGCTGGGCGCGACCGGCGCGGCGCCCCTGGGCTTCACGCTTTTCCTCGGTCTCGATCCCCGCTTCAGCCTGGATGGCCCCAGGTTCCTGCGCCTGCCCGACCGTTTCCGGCCGTCGCCCCTGAACCTGATCTACCGCCCCCTCAGCGAGGCGGCGCCCCGCAGCCTTGATCCGCAGGCCACGGCCATCAGCTTCCTGGACTTCGATCCGTACTGAGATGACGGTCGTCTACATCCTGGCCCATTGCGACGACGAGTACGCCGCCCTGCCGCTGATCCTGGAGGCGAAGGCCGCCGGTCAGGATCAGCTCTTCCTCTATGTGGCGGAGAACCGCGGCGCGGTGGCCGAGCGGCGCCTGGGCGAGACCCGCGCCTTTCTCGCTGACCTGGGCCTTGCGCCGAACACCGCGGCCTATGCCGTGACAGGCGTCCAGGCCTATGACGGCCAGGTCCACCGGCATCTCGACGCCTGCCTGGATGGAATTCGGCAAAGGCTGGCGCCGATCGCCCAGGTGGAGCGGTTCGTCATCGCCGCCTGGGAGGGCGGGCACGCCGACCACGACGCCTGCGCGGCGATGGCCGCCGTGCTTGCGGCCGAGCGGGGCGCTTCGATCGAACAGTTCAGCCTCTATAATCGCCGGGGCTTGAACGCCCTGCCCTTCCAGGCCTGCGCGCCGATCCCGGAGAACGGGCCGGTTCGCCGCATTTCGCTCAGCCTTGGCCAGTGGCTGAACTGGGCGCTGCTGGTGCGGCGCTATCCGTCCCAGGCCACCAGTTGGCTCGGTCTCTGGCCCTCGATGTTCGCAGGCTTCGCCCTGCGCGGCGGCTATGGCGTCCAGCGCCTGGACCCCGTCCGCCTCGCCGAACGGCCGCATGCAGGCGACCTGCTCTATGAGCGTCGGTTCGGCGTGGCCTATGACGAAGTGGCCGAGGCGGTGAGAGGCCTTCTGAGCCGCGACCTCAGGCCTGGCTCTGGGCCTGCATGACCACCGCGAAGCCTGCGAACATGATCAGATAGCCAAGGGCGAATCGCCAGGAGACCGGCTCCTTGAAGATCGCCCAGGCCAGCAGGGGCACCAGGGCCGAGCCCAGGATCGAGAAGACATAGGCCTGCGAGAGTGGCACCCGGGTGAGGATGTAGAACCACAGAAGCGCAGTCAGTCCGTACCAGGAGAAGGCGCCGATCAGGGGCAGGTTCTTGATCAGGCGCAGGATGAGCGGCCCGTCGAGCCGGGCGTTATAGAGCGCCGCCCACTTGAACATCACCTGGCCCACGGGCAGGGCCGCGGCGAAGACCACGCATAGCGCCATGTCGCGCAGGGCCATCATGCGCGCGCCCCGCCTGCCGCCGACGGCTCGTCGGAGAGGGCCGCGGCCTCCATGCGCGCCAGGGTGCGCAGATAGGGGTGGATCGGCCGCACCGGCACATTGACCACGTCGAAATTCATGGCCTGGAGCAGCAGCTGGACCCCGATGATCACCGGCAGGGCGGCGGTCATGACCACGCCGGCCGAGGCCGCCTGGCCCGGCTCACGCACCGCCATCCAGTTCAGGGTGTAGAGGCCGCCGAACAGCAGGAACAGGCTGCCGAAGATCAGCTCCAGCGTGGCGACGTTGAAGTCCCGCACGAAGTACTGGCCGAGCGCCCGGCGCACGAAGTTGCGCATGTGGCGCCAGGCGAATGGGCCAAGCACCTCGGAGATCTTCAGATTGCTCACCTCGTCCCCGTAGCGCGCCGGCATGGGCACGTCGCGGACCACCGCGCGCAGGGTGCCCAGGTGATAGAGCAAGTCGGTCTCGAAGAAGAAGCGCTTGGCCACGCGCTTTTCGGCCACCAGGCGGGCCACGCTGGCTTCGATGGCGGTGAAGCCGTTGGTCGGATCGAAAACGTTCCAGTAGCCGGTGGAGAGCTTGGCCAGGAAGCTCAGGCCGGCATTGCCGAGGATGCGCACGCCGGGCATGCCCTGCAGGTGGCTGACCGATGAGAACCGGTTGCCCTTGGCGTAGTCGGCCTCCCCCAGCAGGATCGGGGTCACCAGTTGCGGAAGGTAGGACAGGTCCATCTGGTCGTCGCCATCGACCTTGACCAGGATCACGCCGCCCAGGCGGGCGGCCTCGCCATAGCCGGCCAAGGTCGCGCCGCCGACGCCCTGATTCTCCGCCAGGCGAAGCACGTGGACCCGACGGTCGGCGCACCCGGCCTCGATCAGGTCGCCAGATCGGTCGGGACAGGCGTCGTCGACGCAGACGACCCCGTCGATCCAGGCCGGAACCTTGGCGAGGACGTTCAGGATATGGTCGCGAACCTTGTAGCAGGGGATGACGATCCACACCCCGGCCCCCTCGAGGGCTGGCTCCATCAGGCGCATATCGTGGTGCGCCGGGGCTGGCGACCGATGGAACTGATCGATGGACGACATGCTGGCGGCGCTCTCCCTGGCTTTGCGCTATCACGCGGGCGCCTGTCTGAAAAGCTAAGGCCCCAGCGCCATGCTTGCGCCTTAAAAATGCACCTGATACCAGCGGCGCTCGCTTTGGGAGACCCTATGGAATCCGCTCAACACATGCTGCGGACCGGCCGGCGTGGCACGCTGTTCGAATTCAGCATGGCTCTGCGGGACCTCATCACGTCCTGGCACCGTCGCGGCCTCGCCTGGTCGCTCGCCTGGCATGATGTGGTGTCGCGCTATCGCGGCTCAATTCTCGGCCCCTTCTGGATCACCATATCCATGGGCCTGATGGTGCTGGGCATCGGCCTGCTCTATGCGCGGCTGTTCGGCATCTCGGTGGCCGAGTTCATGCCCTATGTGGCCATGGGCATCGTCTTCTTCGGCCTGATGTCCGGCACGATCAACGAGGGCTGCGACACCTTCGTCCACGCGGCGAACATGCTGAGCCAGACGGCCCTGCCCATGTTCACCTTCGTCTGGCGCACCGTGCTGCGGAACCTGATCAACCTCGCCCACCACGCGGTGATCATCATCAGCGTGATCGTGATCTTCGGCCTGTGGCGGGTGGCCGATCCCCTGCTGGCCCTGGGCGGCCTGTTGCTGACGGTGCTCAACCTGTCCTGGATCAGCCTGCTGGTGGGCATCGCCTCGGCCCGGTTCCGCGACATTCCTCAGTTCGTCATGTCGGTGATGCAGTTCGCCATATTCATGACGCCGGTCTTCTGGAAACCTGACGCCTTCCCTGATCGTCACGCCTTCCTGACGCTGAACCCGTTCTACCACATGCTCACGACCATCCGCGCTCCGCTGCTGGGCGAGCAGGCCGACGGGCTCTCCTATATCGTGCTAGCTATTGCAGCGGTTCTGGGATGGGCGCTCACCTTCTCGGTCTTCGCTGTCACCCGCCGCCGGATCGTGCACTACCTATGAAGCCTCCCGAAGTCTCGATCGCGGTCACTGACCTCAGCCTGCGTTTCCCCGTCTATGGGGTGGACGCCAAGTCGCTGAAAAAGAACCTGGCCCGGGTTACGGTCGGCGGACGGCTCGGTTCGTCGAACACCGGCGCGACCGAAGTCACAGCCCTGTCAAACATCAGCTTCAGCCTGCGTCCGGGCGACCGACTGGGCCTCATCGGGCACAACGGCTCGGGCAAGACGACCCTCCTGCGGGCGCTTTCAGGGGCCTATGAGCCGGACGAAGGCCAGATCGAGGTGCGCGGCCGCATCGCCGCCCTGCTGGACCTGTCCCTGGGCATCGACCCGTCCGCCACCGGCGTGGACAATATCCGCCTGCGTGGCCGCATCGCGGGCATGAGCACCAAGGAGATCGAGGACAAGATGGACGAGATCGCCACCTTCAGCGGTCTGGGTCCCTTCCTCGCCATGCCCATGAAGACCTATTCGGCCGGCATGCAGGCCCGCCTGGCCTTCGCCGTCGCCACGGCGGTCGAGGCCGACGTCCTCCTGATGGACGAGTGGATTTCGGTCGGCGACTCCGAATTCAAGCAGCTGGCCCACCGCCGACTGCTGAACCTGGTGGAGCGGGCCGGCATCCTCGTGCTGGCCTCCCACGACACCGAACTTCTGCGGCTCTACTGCAACAAGGTGATGCGGATGGAGGGCGGGATCGCCTCCGAGGTGAAGGACATCCGCCGCATCGACGAACTACTCGCCGCCGCCTGATCCTGGCCGGCCCGCAGGGCCGCGACCCAGTCGGGCGCCAGCTGTCGGAGCGGGCCCTTGGACGTCGTCTTCACCATCGTCTCGCGGAACTACGCCGCCCAGGCCGCGGTCCTGATGCGAAGTCTGGCGCAGGTCGAGCCCGACGCGGCCCGGGTGGTGATCGCCGCCGACGGCCCGATCCCGGCGCTCGAGCCCTTCGCCCGGGTGATGGAGGCGGCCGAGACCGGCGCTCCCGTAGGTCCCATGAGCGTCTATTACGACGCGCTTGAACTGAACACCGCGATCAAGCCCCATGCCTTCCGGCGCCTCATGGCTGAGCCGGGTGTGAGCTCGGTGACCTATCTGGACCCGGACATCTTCGTCTATGCGCCCCTGGACCGGGTGCGCGCGGGCCTTGAGGCGGCCCCCCTGGTGCTGATCCCGCACCTGACCCGGCCCCTGGCCGGCGAGGCCAATCCCAACGATCACACCATCCTGACCTCGGGCGCCTTCAACCTGGGCTTCATGGCCGCGCGACGGGCCGACGAGATCTTCGCCCTGCTGGACTGGTGGGCCGAGAAGTGCCGGTTCGACTGCCGGGTGGACTTCGCCAACGGTCTGTTCACCGACCAGAAGTGGATAGACCTGGCGCCGGGCCTGGTCAGCGACGTGGCCATCCTGCGCGATCCGGGCCTCGACCTCGCCTATTGGAACCTGGAGGGGCGCACCCTGTCCGACGGCGGCGGCGCCTGCACGGTCAACGGCCAGCCCCTGAGCTTCTTCCATTTTTCCGGCTTTGATCCCCGCAGCCCCTCGGTGCTGAGTAAGCACCAGGACCGGCAGGTGGTCCCGCCGGGCTCGCCCCTGTCGCGCCTGCTGGAGGCCTACGCCGCGGCGCTGCTGGAGAACGGCCACGATCAGGCCCGGCGCCAGGCCTACGCCTATGGCGCCTTCCCCTCCGGCCGGGCCATCTCCGGCCCCATGCGCCGGCGCGCCCTGCGGGCCGCCCGCGAGGGGCAGAGATTCGATGACGGCCTGACCGCCGAGGTCGAGACCTGGCTGGACAGCCCCGACCCGCTGGCCTCTGTGGATGGCCTGCCCGACGTCACCCGCGAGATGGACCAGGTCTGGCGCGAGAACGCCTTCGCCGCCGCCCGCTTCGGCCGCGGAGACCTGGAAAGCCGCCTGGGATTTCACGCCTGGTTCGCCGCTCAGCCCGATAGCGCCACAGCCTCGATCGCGGCGGGCCAGGCCCTGCTGGACGCCTGGCGGGCCGGCGCGCGGATCGCCGCGCCCTGGCCCCAGGCCGATACGCCCTGGACGGGCGAATCGTCCCAGATCTCCGAATGGCTGGCCGCCCCGGGCGAGCGGCCCCTGCCCCGCGCCGCCGCCGCCCTGCTGTCGGCCCGGGCCGACCTGCGCCAGAGATTCGACGGCGGGCCGCCGGAGGATCTGCTGGCCTGGCTGCTGGGTCCGGAGGCGCAAGGCGGGCGCTTTGCGCCGGCCCTGCTCGATGGCCCGACACAGCTCGATCTCAGCCAGGAGCTCCAGCCGCTGCTTTGCGCAGCCCGCTACGCCCGCGCCGCCCAGGGCGACCTGGCGGCCTTCCGGCTGCAGGCCTGCGCCGGCTATGGCCTGGCCGTGCGTGGCCGGTGGCCCTTCGTCCTGGCCCAGGCGGTCCGCGGTGATGGCGACCGCCTGGTGGGAAGCCTGTCGAGCCCCTTCCCCTTCCCCCGCATCCTGATGCTGGTCTGGGAAAGCCGGCCGGACCTGCAGCGGCTGTTCCCCCTGCACCGGCCCCTGGGGCGGGTCCGCTATCTGCGCTGGCTGATCGGCGGCGGCTTCGCTGAGTACGACATCGATCCGGCCGGCCTGCCCGACGTCCTGACCCGCAGCCTCGTCTATCGCCTGGCCCGGCTGAGCGTGCGCAATGGCGCGCCGCTGCTGGTGCGCAACCGTCCGACCCGCGTCGCCGCAGTGGTCGTCGCGCCGCTCCGCACCCGCGACATGGCCGATTGGCCCAATGACGTGGTCATCCTGGAGGCGGCCACAGGTCGGCTACGCCGGGCCGACGGCGGGCCGGTGGGGCCGGTGGAGGCCGATCTAGTGGTCTATGCCACCGGGCCTGGCTTCGTCGCCGCCGATGCGGTGGCCCTCGTGGCCCAGGGCGTGACCTGGCGCCAGGCGGCGGCGGCCTGGACCACCGCGGCCCTGGCCGAGTTGGCCGACGACCATCCGGTCTGGGGATTTGTCGACGAGGTCTGGAGCGACCGCCCGGCGGTCGATGATCGGCCAAGGCCGGTCCGGACCCTATCGGCCGAGACCCCGCTGCAAGCCCAGATCGCTGGGCTGATCGGCCTGTGAGCCTGCTCGGCCAGGTTCGCAACGCCTGGCGGGGCCTGGCGCCGGAGCCCGTCCGCCGCATGGCCCAGCCCGTGCTGGCCCCGATGCTGGAGGCCCATGTCCGCGCCCAGGCCCGCAAGCCCCATGGGGCCGAGGCGCCGAACGGCGGGCCGATCCGCATCGTCGGCTATTTTTCCGGCTCCCACGGCATCGCCGCCTCCGCCCGGCTGGCCGCCCGGGCTTTCGAAGCCTTGGGCGTTCCGGTGGAGCGCATCGACGCCGCCGGGGCGGCCCTGACCTGGAGCCCGCAAGGCCCCCCGCCGACCCCGGCGGCGGCCTGGATCTTCCACCTCAACCCACCGGAGCTTCTGGCCGCCCTGGGTCAGATGGGCCCCCGGCGGGTGATCGGGCCCCGCTACGGCTACTGGGCCTGGGAGCTGCCGGTCGCCCCGCCCCAGTGGCGGAAGGACGCCGCCATGGTCGATGAGGTCTGGGCGCCCAGCCGGTTCGTGGCCGCCAGCCTGGCCGGCGCACGGGCGCCGGTGCGGGTCGTGCCTCACCCCTTGTTCCTGGAAGACTATGAGGACGTGCGCCCGGCCCCGCGGCGGGCGGCCTTCCAGGCGCTCGCCCTGTTCGACTTCAACTCCTCCCAGGCCCGCAAGAACCCGCAAGGGGCCATGGCCGCCTTCGCCCGGGCCTTCGGAGATGATCTCGCCGTGCGCCTGGTGATCAAGACCCAGAACGGCGGCCAGCATCCCGAGGCGATGGCCAAGCTCCGGGCCGGGGCGCCGGCCAATGTGGAGATCATCGACGCGGTCTGGCCCTATGCCGATGTCCTGGCCCTGATCGCCGGCTCCGACGTGCTGATCTCGCTGCACCGGTCGGAGGGCTTTGGGCTGACGCCCGCTGAGGCCCTGGCCCTGGGGACCCCGGTCCTGGCCACCGCCTGGTCCGGGGTGACCGATTTCCTCGACGACGAGGTGGCCCTGATGGTCCCGGCGGGCCGCACCCCGGTCGAGGACCCCCAGGGGCTCTATGCCGGCCAGAGCTGGGCCGAACCGGACATCGGATACGCCGCACAGGCCCTGGCCGGCCTGCGCGCGGGCCCCGGACGCCGGGCGGCGCTGGCCGCGGCGGGCCGCCGACGGGTGGCTGAACGCCTCTCGCCCCAGGCCTGGTTCACCACCCTGCCCGACCGGGTCAAGGCCGCCGCCATGCGCGCGGCCCAGGGGCGCTGAGCCCCGGACGCGGTCTCAGATGTCGAAGCGGACGCCCTGGGCCAGCGGCAGGGTCGCGCCATAGTTCACCGTATTGGTCGCCCGGCGCATATAGGCCTTCCAGGCGTCCGAGCCGGCCTCACGCCCGCCGCCGGTCTCCTTCTCGCCGCCGAACGCCCCGCCGATCTCGGCGCCGGACGGGCCGATGTTCACATTGGCGATGCCGCAGTCCGAGCCGTCGGCCGAGAGGAACCGCTCGGCCTCCCGCAGGTCCAGGGTGAAGATCGAAGACGACAGGCCCTGGGGGGCGGCGTTCTGGGCGGCGATCGCCGCGTTCAGGTCGCGATAGCGGACCACATAGAGGATCGGCGCGAAGGTCTCCCGCAGCATGACCTCGCCCTGGTCCGGCATTTCCACCAGGGCGGGGCGGACATGGACGCCGGGGCCGTCCAGACGCACGCCGCCATGCACGACGCCACCGGCGGCCTTCGCCTCATCCAGAGCCCGCGCCATGGCCTTACCCGCCGCTTCATCGATCAGCGGCCCCACCAGGACGCCCTCGGCCCGGGGATCGCCGACCGCGACAGAGGCGTAGGCCGCCTTCAGCCGGGGCATGAAGGCGTCATAGACATCCTCATGCACGAACAGGCGGCGCAGGCTGGTGCACCTCTGGCCCGCGGTGCCCATGGCGGCGAAGGCCACGCCCCGCAGGGTCAGGTCGAGATCGGCCGAGGGGGTGACGATGGCCGCGTTGTTGCCCCCCAGCTCCAGCAGGGCGCGGGCGAAGCGCGTCGCCAGACGCGGCCCGATCGCCCGGCCCATGGCCGTGGAGCCGGTGGCCGAAACCAGGGGCAGGCGCGGATCGTCGGCCAGGGCTTCGCCCACCTCGCGCCCGCCGATCAGCACGCAGGACAGACCGGCCGGCGCATCGCCGAAACGGGCGGCGGCGC
>Ga0207884_1000415_pt1 | contig 26572 bp, 27 predicted proteins | sample MalvirmetaMSP144_FD_184236 | JGI IMG/M metagenome (GOLD analysis project Ga0207884, IMG submission 184236) | Marine viral communities from the Deep Pacific Ocean - MSP-144 (SPAdes) | ecosystem: Environmental > Aquatic > Marine > Oceanic | place: Pacific Ocean | collected 2011-07-08 | reverse complement strand
GATCGAGCATTTTAGAAAGGGCCTCTTGACCTGTTTTGGCCAAGGTTGGCACATAGCCCATACGCTCAAGAATAAGGCATATTAGCTTACTATTAATTCCATTATCTTCAGCCAAAAGAATTTTCAAAGGATATTTACCTGAAAGAACATCTCCTAATTTATCTACTTCATAACGACTTAACCCACCAGCCGTTTTCCTTTCTTCTTCGGTCATTTCCCCTACTGGGGTTTTAAGGTAAACATTAAAGGTAAACAGAGAGCCTTTGCCTAGTTCACTTTGAACTGAAACCTTACCGTTAAATAACTTCAATAAATTCTTTACAATTGCTAAACCCAGACCGCTACCACCAAACCTTCTGGAGTTAGACGACTCTACTTGGGTAAACTCCTTAAAGAGATTTTTAATATCCTCTTTAGCTACGCCTATACCTGTATCTTGAATTTTGAATTCTACATTGGCTGTGTCTTCTTTAAACTCTATTAAAGAAACTTTAACGGACACAAACCCTCTTTCCGTAAACTTAACAGCGTTGGAAAGTAGATTAACCAATATTTGCCCGAGTCTATTCCTGTCGGAATAGAAAAACTCTGGTACATTTTCGTCAATGTACAAGTTCAATCCAACCTTTTTACCCTTGGCTTCATAAGCCACAAGGTTCAGCGATTCTTCCACAACTCTTTTAAGACCAAATACTGAGTCTTCTAAAGTAACCTTACCAGACTCAATTCTGGAATAATCGAGAATGTCGTTGATGATTCGAAGTAATGTTTCTCCACTTACTTTTATGGTTTCTACGTAATCTCGCTGCTCAGCATTTAGCAATGTTTCGTTTAGTAAATTGGTCATGCCAATTACGCCATTCATAGGGGTTCTAATTTCATGACTCATCGTAGCCAAGAAGGTGCTCTTTGCCTGATTTGCATTCTCTGCTGCTTCTTTTGCAAGCTTCAACCCTTCTTCCAATTGCTTTTGAGCAGTAATGTCTCGCATCATCAAAAGGATTCTATCATCAGTGAGTTTAATAAACCTTCCTTCGCAAAAAAGCTCCTTTTTACCTATTTCTAGTTTAAACTCAACAGTCTGTAGCTCATCTGTAACATGCGCACGTTCTAGGCCCGTGGTCATTACTGGTATAATTTCTTCGGGAAAAACGTCTACTATGTTCTCTCCCAATTTCTTTTCAGCAGAAAGCGGATCTGACACCTCGTTTTTAGCATGGTAATTCAGCAGAAAACCTTGTTTATCAAAAGTAAACATGGTATCAGGAATGGCATCTAAAATCAAGATTTGCTCTTTTTCAAACTTCTTGATTTCTAACTCGGCATTATAGATTCCGGTAATATTTTTAGCTATTCCAGTAACCGCTATTAATTCACCTTTATCGCTATAAATGGGCTTATGAAATACCTCAAGCATATGTGGAAAGCCCCTAGCATCATTAACCTCAACAAAGTATGGAGGAACAGTGTCATACTTTCCAGCGAGGAATCCGTCAATTCTTTCGCGTGCCTTTAAATTGATGGGGTTGTCTGAATAACTATTGCTATAATGGGCAAGTCTTATGTTTGGATTTCGTCCCATTATTCTCACCACATTCATGGAAGAGTAGGTAACTATTCCCTCTGGATTGAATTTGAACAGAAAGTCAGAAGTGTGTTCTAAGAAAAAATCCAAGTGGAATTGATTCTCGTCATACCTTTCTTTTATTTGGTTAAGCTCTGCTTCTAAAAGGGTCTTTTTCTTATGGGTTTGGAATAGAAAGTAAGCTAAAACAAATGCTAGAATTACGGCTAATGAGAATAGAAAATAGATCATGTTACGTTTAGCTAAAGCAATTGCTTGACAACAACAATAGCAAAAATACAGAACTACTTATGCATTTCTACTCAAAAAATTAATCGCCTCCAACCTAAGGCATGGCCTTGCGAAGCGATTTTGCCATGTCGTCAAATCGCTCAATAGCTTCTGTAATAAAAGTTTCGTTTAGTATTTCGTCTAGCTCTTGCTCTAGAACATCGAGCTCACTCACCTTAAAGGTTTGTTCAAAACCACCGTTTTCTAATTTTATGAGAAACTTCCCATTCCATGAAAAAACAGTGATTTTACAATTACTGTTGGGTATTTCCTTAACAACTCTCACTGGTGATACTTAAGCTCGATTAACTATGAATTTATGATCGACTTCAGCATTTAAAGTACCTGCCACAGAACAGTATTTTGTAGCTGCCAAATGACCCATTTTTTCAAACTCTGCCTCTGTAACATCGGGAGAGTTTACTGTAAATGTTAAGACGATATGAGTGAATGCTCTTGGGTGTTCATCTCTGCGGGTTCCATCGGCTACTACTGTAAGACCATTAACTGTTTTCTTACGTTTTTTTAACATTTGAACTAGGTCGACAGAAGCGCAAGCGGCCAAACCAGAAAGTAGCAGTTGAGTGGGCGACATGTGTTTTTTCTCATCTCCAGAATACATATCGATATCCAAAACATTTCCCTGCTCATTCACAGATTGGAATTCATAATCATCCTTGAACGTAGTAGTAACTCTCATATTGCATGGTTTTGTTAAAGTTCAAAATTAAATCAATTATGCTGTTAACCACACAATATTGATATAAGTTTCTTGGTTGAGTGTGAAGTACCAACCTAGAGAAACAATGACGCGAATTCGTATTATAGCAAGCCTAATGGTTGCTTTTTTATTTATGCTCATACAAAGTTGCGGGGGAAACAGTGACACCACTCCTGGACTACAAGTAACGATCGAAAACCAATTCACTAACCTTCCTTCCAATGTATCTGTGTTTTTTAAAGTACAAGATGGCGGGGGAAAAGGAAAGTCTGGTTTGAAAGAAACTGATTTTAATATTTACGAAAATGGAAGCCTGATTTCAGAGTTTGAAGCTGCGAGAAAGATACAGCCCAATGAACAGGTTTTAGATTATAACATCATGCTCTTGCTCGATTTGAGCGGAAGTATTTTAAGTAGTCAGAATTTAGGCCCACTAAAGTCGGCAGCCAAAAGCTTTATTGATGAAGTAGTACCTTCCGAAGGTGAGGTTTCTGCGGGAGCCGTAAAAGTAGAAATCTGGTGGTTTGATGGCTCTCAGAACATTAAGCAGTTGCAGCCTATTACGTCCAACACTACCACATTAAAAACGGCCATAGACAACATTAACGCCTCTATGAGTTCTGATAATTCTACCAACCTTTATGGTGCGGTTATTCAAAGTGTAGGAATTGCAACTCAAAGACTGGGGCAATCGCAAGAGTTAGATAAATTCGGCTCGAACTCGGTAGTGATTTTTACTGATGGGACTGACCAAGCCAACCGTTCTACAAAAGGACAGGCTTTAGAGGCAGTTAGAAAAGCTGACCCTTCTATTTCATTTTATACGATTGGCCTTGGCGGAGAAATTGATGAGCCAGTATTGAAAGAGATAGGGAAAACAAGCTTTGTCTCTGCAGTAAATATTGGTGAGCTACTAGATAAATTCAAAGAGATCGGAGATTTGATTAATAGTAAGGCCAACAGCTACTACCTATTAGAATACTGTTCACCCAAACGTTCTGGCAGTAATCAACTTACCATCGAGGTGGTACAGGGTAATTTAAAAGGCAGCGCCAAAACTATTTTTGACGCCTCAGATTTTAACGGCAGTTGTAATTTACAGTAACCCGTTTTACAATAATCACATCAAGCGTTCTTCGATTTTAGGATTGAGGAACGCTTTTTTATTACTGAAAATCATTTTCCGATTCGTGTCGATACAATCTGTAAACGTAGCAAAACTGAAATATAGCAATAGGCCAAGGCACAGCAAAAAGCCAGATTTGTATTACCAAATCTTTATATTCAAAGAATCTAAATAATATATATAGCCCAACGAAATAAGCAAATACATGCCACCAATAGGTACTTATAAAATCTTGGAACCAATTCGGATAGGATTTAAGACTTGTAACATAGTGTAAAGCTGATGTCAACTGTACAAGACCCAAAGGCAATTGTAATAGCATTAGATACAGTAAACCCTCGTAATCAGAGTAAAACAAAAACAATGACGCATTATAAATTGCCAAAACACCTATAATGATTGAGATTGAAAAATATACTTTATACTGTCCCATAGCCTTAATTTTCTTTGTTACTGAATAGGTTTTCAAATGCCTGACTCAAATCGGGGTATTTAAAAGTAAACCCTTGATCCACTAATCTCACGGACTTCACGTACCTACCATAAATCGCCAACTCAGGGTCGGTTTTAAAAATGTATTTAGCTCCAAGTTTTATCATGAACAATGGCAATGAGAGTCCAATAAAAGATTTCATTCTTCCTCGCAATTGCTTCATAAATTCATTATTCGATACTGGGCTAGGAGCACTGGCGACATAGAAGCCATCGCACCTTTCATTGGTAATAGCTTCGTAAATCAGGTTATTCAAATCAAATTCATGAATCCAGCTCATTCCTTGCTTTCCATTGCCTACTCTACCGCCCAAGCCAAGCTTTACGATTCGTTTTAAACTCGACAACGCCCCTCCGTTTCTGCCAATCACAAAACTTGTTCGTAATCTGACACCTCTTGTGTTATTAGGTAAGGCAGTTAAAAACGTTTTCTCCCAAGCCTTCCCAACAAATGGAGCTAAGCCGTAACCTGTTGAAGAGTTTTCATCGCAAACTTGAGAAACAGAATCTCCATAAATATGAGCTGTAGACATTTGCACCCAAACCTTTGGAGGATTCTTGGCCAGTTTTAATGCCTCACCAATCACTTTTGTAGAATCCACCCTTGACCTCAATATCTCGTCACAATGGTCGGGTGTTTTTATGCAATCGACAGACCTGCCTGCTAAGTTTACAATGGCAGTGGTTCCTTCTAAAACTTGACACCAATCTCCAAGATTGACACCATCCCATTGTACAAAGGCGAAGTCTAAATCAGGTTTGTGGCGGGCTAATAAAATTGGTTGAAATCCTTTCTCTCTTAAGAATTTAGCCAAGCTAATCCCTAAAAAACCTGTTCCTCCTGTAATTACGATCCTTTTCATAATGCTCTGTTTATTATTAGAAATCATTGTCCATTATATTATTCTGAAGGTTACTCAAGTCTCTTTCGAGGTTTGAAAACACAAACTCATGTTCTTGCTGAATTCCTATTTTCTCTAAAGGTTCCCAATAAGCTCTTGGATAGAGTTCCGATGTGTAAGTAGTAATTCTGGTCATCTTGCAGCTATCAAGCCCAATGGGCTCAAAAAGATAAATGGCCTCTTCGAAACCCAGCCAGTTTCTACCTGTCAGCTCATAATCGATTACATCCATCCTCAAAACTTCTCCTCTTTTGAACTCGGTTACTCTTTCGATGATTCTACCGCCTTCGAAATAGCAGATGCGTAATGCACCTACCTCTTCCTTTTCTAAAATGCATTTATGAGGCACGGGCAAATCCAGCTTCATTAAAAAGGGCTTTTCAGCAATAAGTGTATCGACAGACTTGATGGCATCGAAAACCTGATTGGGCGTATAGGGTAAAACAATCTCGGTACTCACTTCTATCACTTCCTTTTTGTTATCACTTAGTGAGTTTTCAATAGGAACAGCTATGAGAAAAAGAAAGAGTGGAATGATTGTGACTTTGAGGTTAATTTCTCCTTTTATCTCCTTAAACCGTTTAATCAAATGAATAACAATTGCCCCGAGAAAGAAGAAAGGCGCTAGAATAGGTAAACATAGAATGACACAAACAATCCCCTCTAAACCAAAGAAAATTAGCGTAACGAGAAACACGATGAAGGTGATTATAAAGCCTGGTATGGCTGTTTTTCTGTTGGGAAGTACCCCAATTGCTGCTCCTAATACAATAGGAAAAAACACAAAAAGAGCCCAACCATACACCGCCCAACCAAAGTGAAGAAAAGCAAAGCCAACCGTTAAGAAAACAAAGCTTAAGATTATGGAAACACGAAAACTTCGATCTTTCCAAATGTTATAGAATTTCATATTTTTCATAGTTTCAATAATTTATGAAAGTAATTAGTCAAATTTTTTTAACGTTTGAAGGTATACCAATTGATATTAACCAATTGAACCATACCGACTATAATGCCTACTACAATAATGTAAACAACATCAGATAGCCAAATTGGTACAAAGAAAGCTATAAGATAGGTTAAAGTAGTAACCCAATAGATCTTCATATTCCTTTTAAACCACTCAGGTTTAAGCTCCCATTTTAAGGAAAGATAAACAGAGTAGGCAACCATCATAATGCTAAAGCCTGTCAAAAACATTAGCCCAAGAATGGAATTGCTAAGACCACTTTCGCCTGTCTTCAAAAAATAACCATCAATCAAGAGTCCTACCATAAACAAGAACATTACATCTAGTATAATAACTACAAGTTCTGAGTTCCTCATTTCATTAACCTCATCAAAACCTGAAAGAACCAGTTCTTATCTGAACGGATAAACTTATCTAGCGCGCCATCCACTTGCTTGGTAAAACCTTCCAAGTCTTTGGTCACAGTTTTGAAATGGGTAACCTCAGAGGTATCTCCTTCTACTTGCTGCATTTCTTCCAATACACGCATCACTGGCTCAATCTCGCGTCTTCTACGCTCTCTAGACACTTGGCGTGCTAGTTCCAGCACATCCTTACCTGTAGTGAAATACTCTTTACGTTCTCCTGGCTTATATGCTTTAGATACAATACCCCAATCCATCAAGGCCCTGATATTCATATTGGCATTCCCCCTAGAAATCTGAAGTTGCTCCATAACCTCTTCCGTAGAAAGCGCTTCTTCAGAAATTAATAACAAAGCATGAATTTGCCCCATGGCTTTGTTTATTCCCCAAGCAGAGCCCAGAGTACCCCAAGCTTGAATAAATTTCTCTTTTCCTTCATCGTAATGCATGCTCAAATGTAATACAATTTATTTAACTTTCAATAATTATTGAAAGTTAAAGTTTTTGGCTCATTGCAGGAAAAACTAAAATCAAATGACCCCATTGAAAGCTAAACCAATTAATTTGCGAGCATCATCTTTATAGAGCAGCAAAAGTGAAACTAAAGAGAAAACGAAAGCTTGTTACTTATCTAAATATACTGGATCAACCTATTCGGTTTAATCCTTTTGTGTTTAGCCGTACTTTCTTGCTCTGGGCTTTTCTTGGGCTTATTGGAGGTTTGATTGCGGGGCTCTATTGGATCACTCTTGAATTTCTTACCCATGAAATCTCGCTTTTTGAAGGTTGGTTGGTAATTCCTGTAATGGCCACTTGTGGTTTATTGGCTGGTTTAGTCATTCATTTTATTGGCGACCCTGGTGAAATTCATCTGATAGTTAACAATATTCGGTTTAATAAAGGAAAGCTAGACCCCAAGAATAACCCTTCCATGATATTGTCTTCACTTTTGTGTGTTGCTTCTGGTGGAAGCCTTGGGCCTGAAGCACCATTAGTGCAAGTAACAGGTTCTACTGGCAGTTGGCTTGGAAAGATATTTCGTTTAAAGGGAGAAGAACTTAGGTCACTCAGTATTGCTGGAATGGCCTCTGGTTTTACAGCCCTTTTTGGTGCGCCCTTGGGTGGTAGTTTGTTTTCTTTGGAAATCCTTCATCACAAACATGCTGTTGAATACTACAAAGCCATTATACCTGCCTTGGTCGCCAGCTGTTTTAGTTATGTGGTTTTTGCCTTGGTGATTCAATTAGGACTTGGTAGCACTTGGAATTTATCGGCTTATGAATACTCAGGTGTTTTTGATTTCGCCTATGCGGTACTCTTTGCTGTAGTGGCTACAGCAGTAGGTTGGGGCTTTATCTATTGCACAAAATTCTTTAAATCACTTTTTGAAAAAAGGCGGTTACCTATTTACATCAAAACTTTAATTGGAGGGCTTTTACTTGGGGCTATCTCCTTCTATTTACCTCTGACCCGGTATTTTGGGCATCATGAAATCAATTTACTTTTGACGGAAAACCTTTCGCTCAAATTACTAGTAGCCATTTTAGTGTTTAAAATAATAGCTATAGCAGTTACTGTGACTTCAGGTTGGAGAGGCGGATTCATTATTCCTTTATTCTTTGTAGGAGCCACATTGGGCCTCATTATACACCAGTTGTTTCCAAGCCTTAGTCTTACTTTGACGATTATTAGTTGTATGGCTGCCATTAACGCATGCGTTACCCGTACACCAATGAGTACCACCATTCTTTTGGCTACCCTCACGGGTTTTGGCTATTTCATCCCTATTCTTTTTGCCAGCTTAACGGGCTATTTTCTTTCACCCAGAATCCCTTTCATCAGTTCACAAATGGAAAAAGAACCCGTGCAGACATCTAGTGAAATCTAATTCGAACAAAATTCACCTAAAAAAACTTACAACAGTATGAAAAAGATAGTAGCATTTGCAGGCAGTAATAGTAGCACATCAATCAACAAGCAGTTGGTAGAGTTTGTACTTACATATTTCGAAGGTTTTGAAATCCAGTTATTGGACCTCAATGATTTCGAAATGCCAATGTTCTCTGTTGATAAAGAAAAAGAAAACGGATACCCAGAAACTGCTTATAAGTTTAGAAAAGAAATAGAAAAGGCCGATGCCATTATTTGTTCTTTAGCGGAACACAACAGAAACTATACAGCAGTATTCAAAAACACCATTGACTGGTGTAGCAGAATTGACATCAATATTTTTGGAGGCAAACCTATGCTACTGATGAGTACTTCTCCAGGAGGCTATGGTGCCGGAAATGCTATGAACTCGGGAAAAATACTTTTACCCCGTTGTGGTGCCGAAATCATCGAAACCTTTTCACTCCCCTCCTTCGATAAAAATTTTTCGGAAGGAAAAATCACAGATGAGGCCTTGAGAACCGAATTAGAAGAGAAGATTTCCACCTTTAAAAATAAACTGTAAACTCTTAACCTCAGAAGTAGCTTCAAAGCATTGGTGTAGAATAAATATTGACAATGATTTAACTAATTAGGATTCCTTACTATATTTGAGCCGACAATATTGTCATCCACAAAAATTTATCAAACCATGTCAAAATCAATTTTCTATCACGCTGGCTGTCCTGTATGTATTAGCGCAGAACAAGACATTGTCGATCTTATTGGAAAATCACAAGTAGAGATTGTCCATTTGGGAGAGTCTAAAAATCGAATCGATGAAGCTGAGAAAGCCGGGGTAAAATCAGTTCCAGCTTTACTTACTCCAAATGGTAACGTTTTGCACCTCAATTTTGGAGCATCTATGGCCGATGTTAAAGGCTAAAATTTGACTTATAAAGTTAGGAGTCCTTATTTTAAAGCGCTCCTAGCTTTGTTTAACTCATCAAAAAAATACACAAATGAAAATAGCAGTGTGGGACACCTATGTAAAACGTGCCGATGGAATCATTATGCACTTTGATATTCTTGTAGACAGTACTCTAAAAGACGCTGAAAGAGTATTTCAATATGGACAAGCTTATTTAGACACCAAGTCTTTTGACACAGAAAAATTGACTTCTAAGGAGTGTACTTTTTGCCATATAGAGTACCCAACAGGTACATTAAAACATGAAATAGAAACTGTAGGCTTTTCAATTATAGAAATGGAAAATTGTGATGAGTAGCTTTCTAGACTAATTAGGATGACTAACTTTGTTGGTATCACGTAAATTGCCTTGCTAGTCTTTCTATGAGTAAAGAGTTGAACCACAACATTGTTATTGCCCTTGAAAGGATTTCAGAAGCCTTTAAGACTTTATTTTGGGACAAAGCCAAATTACATGGGTTAAGCCCTATCCAAATTCAAGTATTACTTTTTATTGCTCACCACAAACAAGAGCTCTGTAATGTAAGTAATCTGGCTAAAGAGTTTAACCTTACCAAACCGACAATCAGCGATGCCGTAAAAGCCTTAAACAGCAAAGGATACATTGAAAAAGAGGCTTCATCCGTTGATAGCCGAAGTTACACCTTGCTTCTTTCCGTAGATGGGCAGGCACTTATTCAAGCCTTAGACAGCTATTCTCAACCGCTAGAAAGAATTCTAAGTGAGCAAGAAGAGCAGAGCCTCAACTCGCTTTACACTACGCTGACCCGACTGATATTCCAACTTAATAAAAATGGTGTTTTGAGTGTTCAGAGAACCTGCTTTGGCTGCAAATTTTATAGCAAAACGGATGACATCCATTTTTGCACTTTTCTCCAAAAAGAGTTGATTGACACGGAAATTAGGCTTGATTGCCCTGAATTCGAGTCAGTAAAGAACTAATACCCTTTCACCCCAGCCTCTACAGCAATGGGTAAATGATTAGGCTCGGGCACCATCGGACATTCATATTTATCGCTGTACGCACAATAGGGGTTATAAAGTTTATTAAAGTCTATAATCCAGTCCGTTCCTTCAGGAATTCCTTCATAGTGTAAATAACGCCCAGCACCATAAGTACTCTCGCCCGTAGTTGCATCTACTAAAGGCAGAAACACATATATCTTTTGGCCAGGAATAGTGAAACGCTGGATCTGTAAATATGCTTCTAGCGTATAAGGTTCTCCTTTTATTTCGAAATGAAGTATACCAATACGCTTATACAAACGGCTTGTTCCCTTGCTGGTATTGAGCGGAAATGGTTTAGAGTCTGGAGTAGGTTCAAACCTAGCTTTTACCCTATAGGCCTCATCAATTGCAAAAAAATCATGCCCTTTAAATTCCTTTCTCTCCTTTGCTGTTAGGGGGGATTTATCCTGATTCAAGAATTCCTCATTTTGTTCTTTTCTATATTCTTGAATTTCTTTGAGGTAATCTTGATTTTGGGCGTTTGCTAAATGAAAGAAAAACAAGCCTACCAATAAAAAAGACAGCAATGAAAAGCGCATATTGTTGATATTATATAACCTTGCTGCACATCCAAAATTTGTACCGAAAGCAGCCATGCTAAGGTAATCAAACAATCATAATTGAGCTTAAATTGCAGCCACTTGTTTTCTCTGAAGCATTAAAGCGGAAATTACGCTTATAATAAAACCGATTAAAAATACGGTAACAAACATAAGTATCGTGCCTCCCAATACACTAAACATAAAACCGTTGCTTTCCATCATGGCTGCAAACTTGGTTTCGAATTCTGGGGTTCCAATTTCTAAACCTTTAGCATATGCAAAATACTGTTCATTGAAGTCGGGCATAATGATAGTTACAAAAACCACATTGTAAAGCGCAAAAGCGACTCCCGCCAAAACAGAAATTAATGATCCTATTTTTAGTCCCGTACCAAAGGTGATTACTCCGTTGTTCATCTGATCTCGATACTGACGCATTCCAAAATAAACGGTGGTCATGGCCACTATCATGGAAGTATAACCTACAATTTCGCCCATGGCAAAACTATCTATTCCAAAACCGATGATCAGCCCTGAAAGCAAAGGAACACCTACTACAATTAAACTGGCGATAACTCCGTAACGAACTACAATATTTTTCATGTTCATAATTTTTAGTACGTTCAAATCAAGTTCAAAACAGCAGAAACCTATTCATACTTTAGTACCAAATACACATTCCAGCTTTAGTACTAGGCTATAATGCACCATTCTTTCGCCCGAATAACGGCTTGTGTTCTACGTTTCACATCGAGCTTTACAAAAAGGTTTGATATATGAGTTTTTATAGTGCTCTCAGACACAAACAGGGTTTCAGCAATTTCGTTATTCGAAAGACCTTGAGAAATCAGTTGTAAAACTTCCAGTTCGCGGGGGCTAATTCCTAAAGCTTGAATTCTATTTTCGTCTATATGTGAGGGTGCTTTTTTCTCTGCCTCCTTCTCTTTATTAATTCCTCTGCCCAAGTAAATACCCAGAGCCAGTAGAATAAAAGCCGCGATACCGATTACTGCGTCTGCCGAAATGGACGGAACAAAAAGTGAAGCGTTTGTAAGATGAAACAGTATGAGCAAAGCCAAAATAATCAACCCAAATCGTAACACTGTTTTTAATAGTGGTGACATATACTAAACAGATTTAGGGGTTTTCCAATTGAGCAACTTCGCTTCTAAAAACCTCTTTTCAGTTATATTTTGTGCTTGCAATATGGCGTTTTTCAAATGAATTGTAGCGCTTTCATAATCACCCATTTCGGCATATAGCTCAGCTTTCAAAGCCTGAAAAGATTGCAATTCAGCTGTTTCGTTTTCTATTTCAAGCATAGCTTCTAATGCCTTTTGAGCACCAAGCACTTTGCTCATTACTAATACTCTACTCATTTTCACCACTGGTGAGGGCTTCAGTTTCACCAAACCATCATACAGCTTAAAAATCACTTTCCAATTGGTCTTTTCATAACTGGCCGCCACGGTATAATAACTAGCAATTGCAGCTTCTAATTGATATACAGAAGTGTTTTCTTCCTTACTGGATTCATGCATAAACTTCCAGCCCCATTGAATATAATCATCTCTATATAGGCTTCGGTCTTGATGTTCTAAAGTTACCAAACTACCGTCTTTTCTAATTCTGGCAGGAAAACGAGCTGCCTTAAAAAGCATCATAGCAATTAATGCATTCAACTCGCCAGTATGGCAATTTTGCGCATTTGTTAAAATAAAAGCCAATCGAATGGCTTCTTCGCAAAGTTCATGACGAATCAGTTCATCGCCCTCTGTAGCTTTATAGCCTTCATTAAACAAAAGATAAATTACCTGAAGGACTGCCTCAAGTCTCTCATTAATGGCCTCCCCTTCTGGAACGGAAAGTTCTCCTACCTCCGTTTTGAACTTTTGTTTGGCTCTGGTTATAGCTTTTTTAGCAGCATCTTCCTTCTTTAAAAGTGCTCTGGCAATTTCTTTAACACTTAATCCACAAAGTAATTTTAAGCTCAGCATCAATTGTTCTTGAAGTTTCATGGAGGGATGACAACATGCAAAAATCATTCTCAGCTGGTCATCTATTAATCGTCCCTCTTCTACCTCAATTTGTATTGAATCGGAATCTATCTCTTGCTTTTGAGGTTCATAAGCCACCGACTTATTCTGTCTTCTGAGTTGGTCGATCAACTGATTGTTTGCTACCCGATACAGCCAAGCTGATGGGTTCTCTGGCATGGGTTGAAAACTCCATAATTTGGCCGCTTTAAGTAAGGATTCCTGCACGGCATCTTCAATCTGATCAATCAAAGCCGATGAATATCGATTAGTGAAAAGCGACACCATTTTAGCATATTCTTGCCTAAAAAGGTGATCAAGCGTTTGGTTGATTTCGGGCTTTGACATTGATGCAAAATAACGAAAAAAGCCATCCGTCAGGCGACAGATGGCTTCTTGTTCAATTCTATTTGGTATATATGAATTACTTAATCGCGAATTCAGAGTCTTGGATTCCTGAATTCACTTCTACTTTCATATCGGCTTCAATTGTTCCAAGACCTGGAATGGCCAGTTTAATTTTCTTAGGAAATTTAATACCGCCTACTTCCTGATACTCCATTACCTCTTGAGCACCAGCAATAGACTCTTCTTTTACTACCAAGCCTGTTTCCTTGCTAAAGTACTTTTTGCTGGTTGAGCCAGAAGGTGATTTGATAGTCATCACATAGGTTTCTTTACCGTTTACGGTTTCTAACCCGGTCATTTCTAAATTGTAGCCCGCCTTGAAATAAAATAATTCAGGGAACATAATTGCGCCTTCCTTCATTCCGTCTAATTGCGGACCAGCAGGTATTTCTTGAGTTTGTCCTTGAACAGTAACTTTTACTTCTCCATTATTTACAATAGATTCCTGAAGGGTCATTCCACTAATTCTGGTAGATTGCTTGCTCATTGTATTACCTTTCTGCATTGTGGTAATGGTTAAAGTTTGCCCCTGAACGGTGGTGGTAATTACGGCCTTTACATCTTTAACTGACTCAAGTTTTTCAGCTCCTCCAATGGCTTCTACATACTTATCAATGATCGCCTTCGCATTTACCGATCCAACTGCGGCCTTCTGAGCTTCAGGGTCGACTACATTACCATCAACATCGTAATAGGTAATTGCGCCAAATTGCTTCAATTTTGGAGCAATTTCTTCCGCTTTTCCTACTACTACAATATTGGCTTTATCAGGGCGGATGTACTTCATTGCTACTTCTTGAATATCCTTGGCCGTAATGGCATCTAAGCGTTTCAAGTAAGTTGCGTAATAATCTTCTGGTAAATTGTTTAACTCCGTATTCAAAGCAAACTGAGCAACTGTGCTTCTGCTTTCTAAAGACCTAGCAAACGAACCTCTCAATGAGTTTTTAGCTAAATCCAATTCTTCTTGACTTACCAGTTCGGTACGAATACGGTTCATTTCACTAAAGAACTCAACCATTGCACTATCAGTTACTTCATTTCTAACACTTGCATTAGCAGAAAAAGTAGCACTGTATCGGCTTGAGCCAATGCTTGAATAGGCACCATAAGTATAGCCTTTGTCTTCTCTCAAATTGGTAAACAAACGAGCCGAACCACCTCCACCAAGAATTTGATTAAGTACGCTCAACTTGGTTACATCTGCAGATCCTGGCTTGTTATCGATTGGGTAGGTAATGTTAATCACCGACTGTACCGCTGAAGTTTTATCGACAATGTTAACATTGGTTTTCTCTACAGGAGCAGGCTGCTCAAAGCGCTCTGGTGTAAAATCTCCTTTTTCCCAATCAGAAAAATAATTCTTCACAAGCTTCTGAGCATCCTTTTTAGAGATGTCGCCCACTACTACCAAATAAGCAATATTTGGTTTGAAGAACTTTTTATAATGATTGCGAACATCTTCAATGGTAATGTTTGAAACGGTTTCTTCCGTAGTCATTTCACCATAAGTGTGTTCTTTTCCATAATTTACAATAGAGCTAATTGTACCAGAAATCGAATTAGGATCATCTTTAGAAGAGGCTAAACCTGTAATGGTTTGCTTCTTTACCTTCTCTAGTTCAGACTCAGGAAATGCAGGATTGTAGAGCACATCTGTCATTAACTTAAGCACATCTTCTTTATATTTAGAAAGTGAAAAAGCCGACATTGATGTAGCGCCTGCATTGATGCTTGCTCCCATAAAGTCAATTTCTTCATCTAACACTTCTTTACTTTTAGTGGTAGTTCCAGCCCTCATAATTTGACCATACATTCCAGCCAAACCTGATTTATCTCCTTCGGTAATTGGACCTACATTTAAAGAAAGGGTCCAGGCTACTGTAGGTAGTTTATCGTTTTCAACCACAATTACTCTAAGCCCATTCTTAAGCGTAAAGCTTTCGTAGTCTCCTATTTTTATTTCTCTTGCGGCCGCAGGCTCCGGTCTTTTAGACCTATCTACTTGGGCGAATGTGTTGACAGAAACCAACGCAAGCGCCATTATTAATAGCTTCTTCATTCTCTATTCCCTCCTTCCTTTTTGATTTTTGATTCGTCAGGTTTTTCCTGCTCCGACTTTGGTCGGTATGTCAACACTACTTTGTTTTCAGGCACAAAGTATTTCTTTGCTACGCGTTGCAAGTCTTCTCTTGTTACCTTTTTGTAGCGTTCAATTTCAGTGTTAATCAATTCGGTATTTCCGAAGTATACATGGTAATTGGCTAAGCTTTCTGCAATAGATTGTACTGAGCCATAACCAGAAATAAAGTTATTTTCAACTTGGTTTTTCACCTTCTGAAATTCTCTTTCAGGTATCAGCTCATTCTTAGTCTGCTCAATCATAGCATCTACTTCAGCTGCTAAATCTTCAATGGCAACTCCTTGGTTTGGAATGGCAAAATTGATGAATAAGCCTCCGCTTTCAAGCCCTAAAGGAATAGATTGAACAGCCAAAGCCATCCCTTTATTATCTACAATTTCCTTTTGAAATCTTGAACTCTGCCCACCAGAAAGTAAGGTAGTAAGCATTTGAAGCGCATAATAATCTTCTGTTCCTTGCGCAGGCATTCTATAACCCTGTACCAAAGCGGGTACTTGAATATTATCGAACACAGTCTCCTCTACTGTGCCGTCTAATTTTGGAGCTGTAATTTTAGGACGAGGAATTTCTCTTGTTCCCCTCTTAATTTCTCCAAAGTATTTATCGATCAGTTTCTTTGCCTCAGCTTTATCTATATCGCCAGCAATTGAAAGTGTAGCGTTATTTGGCACATAGAATGTTTCGTAGAAATCTACAAAATCTTGATCGGTAGCGGCATCAATATCTTCAAATGAGCCAATTGGCGCCCATTCATAATTAGTGCCTCCGTAAGCGTTTTTAAGCATTACAGAAATCACCGAACCATAAGGCTGATTATCTACTCGGAGTCTTTTCTCTTCTTTTACTACTTCTTTTTGCGTAGCAATTCCTGCGGAATCGATTTTTGCATGAAGCATTCTTTCCGACTCCATATACAGACCAAGGGCGAGTTGGTTTGAGGGTAAGGTTTCGAAGTAATACGTTCTGTCATTTGACGTATTTGCATTCAAACTTCCACCTGCTGCATTAATAATTTTAAAGTATTCTCCTCTTTTTAGGTTTGGCGAGCCTTCAAACATTAAGTGTTCAAAGAAGTGCGCAAAGCCTGTTCTTCCTTCGGGTTCATTTTTAGAACCTACATGATAAAGCACCGACACAGTAACGATGGGGGTAGAATTATCTTGATGAAGAATAACATGGAGTCCATTGTCCATATCATATTCCTCATATTCAATGTTTTGCGCCTGAGCCACAAAAGCGGACATAGCACAGAACACCAAAATAAGACTGGTTTTTCTAAGCATAAGTATATAGGGTTTGTTTTGACTTCAAATTAAGCCAAAAATATTTGGCTTTTCTAGGCCAAATGGTCAGCGGAAAGTTATTCCGCTGGATGGGTAGTAAATAGGATGGGCTACTTTAAGTGGCGCAAGATTTCGTGTACCTCTGGTGTTTTTAACCTTGGGCCATATTGGCTCACAATTTTAGAACTGGCCAAACTGGCCAACTTACCCGCAGCTGCATAGGACATCCCATTGGTAATACCGTATAGGAATGCTCCTGCATACATATCTCCTGCACCATTGGTATCAATTGCCTTTACATCGTATGCTTCAATATCAATAAAAGTATCACCATCGAAAATCATAGCTCCGTTCTTACCTTGGGTAATTACAAAACGCTTTGCGTCTTTCTTCATGGCTTCACGCGCTTCTTCTAAATTATCTTTGCCCGTGTAAGTTTTTGCTTCTTCTTCATTACAGAAAATCAGATCTACCGAAGCGCCAATCACTTCTGTAAACTGCGCTTTAAAAAAGTTAGCAATGGCGGGGTCTGAAAGTGTAATTGAAGTTTTTACACCATAATCTTCGGCTATCTTCTTGCCTTTCATCATGGCCTCTACCCCGTTTGGAGAAGTAGTTAAATAGCCTTCTAAGTATATGTATTGAGCGTCTTTAATTGCATTTTCATCTAACTCCTTCACAGAGAAATTTGCAGTTGCTCCCAAAAAGGTATTCATGGTTCGATCGGCATCTGGCGTAATCATTACCAAGCATTTGCCTGTAACTCCGTCTTCTCTTTCTTGCTTATCAAGGTTGGTGTCTACACCTGCTTCGCGCATATCTTTCATATAGAAATCACCAAACTCATCATTGGCAACCTTGCATGAGTAAAAAGATTTTCCTCCAAACTGACTGATAGCAATCATAGAATTAGCTGCTGAACCACCTGATTTACGAATAGTATCGGTTTGCATCATAGCGTTGATCAGCCTGAATTGAGTTTCTTCGTCTACCAAGGTCATTAAGCCTTTTTCTACCTTATGTTCTGTTAAAAATTGTTCGTCAATTTTAAACTCAAGGTCAACCAAGGCATTACCAATGCCATATACATCGTATTTCTTTTTCATATGCTATGTCTATATAAAGGAAGCTCTTTTGAACTCCTTCGTTTCATCAAATAATTTTCTGTAAGTAATATGGGTTTTGGCAATCTTGCTACCAATTTGCTCGGCCACTCGCATCATTTTAGGGTTGAAGTCTCCGATCCAATTCATTTCAATGTTTTCGTATTGAAAGCCTTTTTTCCATGCTAGTTTTTTTACAAAAGAAACTACCAATCCGCCCTCCACACCTTTTCTTTGATGTGTAGGCACCACTCCAAATACAATTCCTAAAGCCTTTTTACACACACCCGTTTTAAGCATATACATAAACTTAATCTTCGACCATAAATTCCATTGGCCATTTAAGTGTTTATAAAGCTGGTTCAATTCAGGGATGGAAATAAAAAAAGCAACTGGCTCTCCTTTGTAAAAGGCAAACCAAACGATTTTAACATCGGCTATTGGTTTAAGTTGTTTGAAGATATTATGCGCTTGGGCTTCAGTCATCGGCTTTACTCCGTTATGACCTGTCCAAGCTTCATTATAAACCTTCAAAAAGTATTTGTGGGCAATTTTAAACTCGTCTTTTCTTATGTGTCTAAATTCGTAATCGGGGTTATCTAAACTACTTTGTGCTTTTACATAAAACCTGTCGTCAAGATCTACTTGGCTACCCACCGGACGTTTATAAGTAAATTGCTTGAAGTATTCCTTAAATCCGTAGGCTTCAAAAAGGTCTTTATAATAAAGAAAATTATAAGGCATTTGATAATTAGGCTCCGAAAAGCCATCAACTAAAAGCCCCCACCAGTTATTACGGTCGCCAAAGTTGATTGGGCCGTCCATGGCTTCCATACCGCGTTCTTCAAGCCATTTTTTGCCAGCATCAAAAAGCATAAATGCTGCTGCTTGATCATTAATGCATTCAAAAAAACCAATTCCACCAGTAGGCTGTTCCTGGGCCTCGGCCACTTTCTTGATAATGAAGGCCGCCAATCGTCCGATCACCTGCCCATTGTCATTCTTTAGAATCCAACGAATGGCCTCTCCGTTTCTATAGTTCTTGTTCTTCTGAGGATCGAAAATTGCCTTAATATCCTTATCAAGGGGTCTAATCCAGTTCTCTTCATTTCTATAAAGCCTTACAGGCAATTGAATGAATTCTTTTTCGGAATGGCTATCGGTAACTTCAAATATCTGCATGTACGAATTGGGCAGCCCAAAAATAATTAGATATACCCAACATCAAAATGTTATGTGCAGGCTTTTGAAAAGAATGTGATTGAAGGTAAATCTTTTCAACAATGTACTATGTCGGTACTACTTTTCTAAACCTTTTGCCCGGTCTGGGTAATCGGTAATAATTCCATCAACACCATCAACCACCAAACGCTCCATATCCTTGCGGTCATTCACTGTCCATGGAATTACCTTCATGCCTTTTTCATGAATCAAATCAATGTCTTCTTTCTTCAGGAGAATGTAATATGGACTGTAAACTTCTGGAACAAACCCAAGTGCTTCCAGATTGGCATCCACTCCTTTTGCGTTTTCGACTAAAGCCACCAAACGCACTTCTGGATTAGATTTATGTAAATGCTTCAACACATTAAAATCAAATGACTGAATGGTAAATCGGTCATTGGTAAGTCTTCTTTTGATTACTTCTAATACCAATTTTGAGAACTCGTCTACCTGCGGTTGGCTATAGCCATATTCACTTTCAACACTCTTGATTTCTATATTGTAACCCACCTTTGGAAGGTTGTATTTCTTTAAATGATCTTCAACCATTGAAATCACATCCGCTAGCAATGGTTTGGCTACCGCTGCTTTTTCTTGCTCAGGAAAACGCACATTGCCTCTTGATCCACAGTCATAACCAACAACCTCGGCATAATCCATCTGATAAATATTTAGCTGCTTCTCCTCTTCCTTAGTCACTGGCTCTCCATTGGGTTTACTACAAATACCTGAGAGCATATATGGATCATGAGATACTACAACTTGTTTATCATTTGTAATCACCACATCTAGTTCCAAAGTAGTAACTCCTTCTTCTAATGCCTTCATAAATGCTGGAATGGAGTTTTCAGGCATTAAACCTCTGGCACCTCTGTGGCCTTGAATATCCAATGGCTCTTGAGCTTTGGAGCAGCTTAGGGAAAGACAGAAGAGAAGTAGTAAGGACGTTTTCATAAGTAGAATTTAAAATCAAATTACGCAAAGGAAATTTAAAAAGGGGTTATGCCACTGTTAAGTCTGTATAAATCAACAAATAGGGGCACTTACTTGGGTTGCTAAAACTCTATATTGATTCTGGGTAGAGATTTCTAACAAGGAAACGTCTATCAAAGGTCCCGTTTTGTAAGCTTACAAAATGCATTATCATTCAAACTGCAGCTACTTCGCTCCTAATTTACGAGCACAGCATTGCTCAAAGCAGAACCAAAGCGAAAACTAGCTTAAGTGTCTGCTTTTTAGTTAAAAAGGTATTTCAACCAAAAAACAAGCAAATTTTCCATTCGTAAAAGGGCTATAACCTTTTACTCTCTTAGTGAGTAAAGGAAAGCGGTTACTTTTTAATTGCATTTTGGAAGAGAAAACATTTGAAGTGAAAGCGCAGCCTGCTCATAAAATGGCTGTCCCCTTATTTTTACTCACAGCTCTGTGTTACTTCGTGCCTATTGGATACTTTTATTTTAGCTGTTGCGAAGCAGACAGTACCTTTATTTGGTTTGGTGGGTTCTATTTGGTACTTGGCCTTATATACTTAGCCAGAAAACACTTCCAGAATTATTCCCATTAAAATTCCCATTTCAATAGAATTCAAAACCGCATAAATTATTATTATTGCAGCCAAATCGGGGTGTGGCGCAGCTCGGTAGCGTGCTCGTCTGGGGGGCGAGAGGTCGCAGGTTCAAATCCTGTCACCCCGACATTAAAAGGCCTATGCGCAAAGCATAAGCCTTTCTATACCTAAAAGTTGGTTATTCAAGCCTTGATTAAAACGAACTGTTTTTTCAGTGCTAGATTATAATCTACCTAACTCTTAACAACGGGTACATCTACTAAAACAGACTCTGATTCTTTAGCAGTTTCGGCTTTCTTTTTAGCAAATACCATTTTATTAATGAAGTACATAAGCGCAATGGTTATAAGAATACTTGCTGTAACCACCAACCCTAATAACGGATAACGTAAAAGCTTTCCGTCTTCGCCTTGCACCACAATTACTCCGGCTAAGGCTGCTGCAAAACCTCCAGAGATTTGCATTACTGAAGAGTTGATTCCCATGAAAGCACCTCTGTCTTTAGGTTCTGGAATTGCAGTAAGTAAAGCTTGGGATGAAATCATTCTTAGTGTTATACCCAAAAACAAAACCACATTGATTGCTATCACCATCCAAAGTGGTGTAACATCGAGGTTAGTGTATAATAGAATTAAACCTGCTGCTAGCAAAGAGCCTATGGTAAACATTCTGAACTTACCGTATTTGTCGCTCAATTTACCTGACAGCGGCCCAGAAACCATTGTAAAAATACCTGTCACTAAATATACCATAGGCAGCATATCTATAGAAATACCAAGGTTATTCACCGCGAAAGCCGCACCAAAAGGCATTAACATAAAACCTCCAGTAGCTAACAAGGTGGTTGCTGAAAAGCCTCTTAAATAGCGTTTGTTACTCAATGTTTTTGCCATGTGCACAAAAGCATTTTGTTTAGTTTGTAGCTTTAAGTGCTCATTTACTGGCTTCATGTAAATCATAATGATAATCCCCACCACTAAACTCAGGCCTACAATTAATAGGAATGGAGAGTGCCATCCCAAATGATTTGCCAAGTATAAGCCAATAGGTATTCCCAGAATTTGACTGGCGGCAAAAGCCATTTGAACAAAGCCCATTACTCTGCCTCTCTTTTCCAGCACAAAAAGATCGGTAATAATGGCGTAGACAATAGACCCTATCACTCCACCGAAAATTCCAGTTATAATTCTTGCAATGAGTAAGAAATGGTAGTTGGGCGCTAAACCGCAAAACAAGGTTCCTAGAATAAACCCAGAGTAAAAGAACAATAGTAATTTCTTTCTATCGAAGCGGTCGGCAAAACCTGCAGCCAATAAACCCGCAGCTCCTGCGCTAAAAGCATAAGCCGAAACCACCATACCAAATTGTTGAGTTGTAATGGAGAGTTCATCCAATAGAACGGCACTTAATGGCGACAACACCATAAAGTCAAGTATTACCGTAAACTGCGAAAAAGCCAGAATGGCAATGATCAGTTTTTGGTAGGAAGTAAATGTTTGAGTTTTCAAGTGCTAAAATAGTTTGATGTTGTTGTTTATTGAATTGTAGGTTTTAAGCCTTTAAGTACAATGGTAAGCGCTAAATCAATACTTTGATCTTCGAGCACAAAAGGACTTCCGCTTATTCCTTTTTTGTTAATATGAAATTTAACCAGCTGATATAATGGAGCGAAAGAGATAGCCCAAAAGACTTCAATGGGAAGTTGAATTAATTCCTTGTTGTCAATCGCTCTATGCACAAATTGCGACATTATATTTGAGAAATTCGACTTGATTCTAGCACCAATTTGATGGTGATACGGAGAGTGTTTTAGTTGTTCCATAAAGTGCATTTGATTTGGGTTTTCTAAGAAGTAGTGGGCTCTGTTCATCCATTGCACACGCATTCCTTCTTCAAAGGGCATATTAGGTTCAAAGCCTTTTAGCGTTGCATCAAACATTTTCAGTTCTTCCTCCATCCCCACTTGTATAATCAAATCATCTCTGTCTTTAAAGTAGATATAGATAGTAGCTGGTGACACCCCAGCAGCCTTGGCCAGTTTATGCATGCTTAAACCATCAAAACCATCCTTTACTATCAGTTCGATTGCTTTCGTCTTAATTATCCTTTCCTTGTCTGCGTCTCTTGGTCTCATCTCGATTAAGTATCAAGCTGTAAACTTAAATGAACGAACATTCACTTACTAATGATGGGTTGATTTTTTATTGAGTTCTAAGCCAACCATTTTACTGTTTATCATTGAGGTTGATTCATTTATAAACAATAATATCCTATCTTTTACCTCATAAAATCAATTAATATGATACTCAAAATAGGAAGCCAAGGGCAATCTGTGACCGACTGGCAAAATTTTCTTAACCAAAACAAGTATAACTCGGGTGTGGCAGATGGTATTTTCGGTAATGGAACCGCCAACGCCACAAAGGCATTTCAAACCGATCAGAAACTTACTGTCGATGGTATTGTTGGAGACAACTGTATTGCAGCAGCCCAGAAATTAGGTTTTCAGTTTACTGAATCCTCTTTCCCTCCTGCTGGCAATCTCAATGTAGTAGTAGATGTATCTCATTTTCAAAGTAACATCGATTTTCCTCTGGTAAAGCAAGCTGGTATTTTGGCTATGATCCATAAAGCTACACAAGGCACAACTTATACGGATCCTAATTATACAAGCAGTAGAGCTGCTGCTAATGGAGTTGGCTTGCTTTGGGGAGCTTATCACTTTGGTACTGCACAAGATGTTCCTACGCAAGTCAATAATTTTTTACAAGTAGCTGCATCTGACTCCAACACTTTGTTAGTATTGGATTGGGAAGAAAACACCATCGCTTCTCAAGGCACCATGTCTCTAGATCAGGCAAAGCAGTTTGTTCAGTTGGTGAAAACCAAAACTGGGAGGTTTCCTGTGCTCTATGGTGGAAGTTTAATAAAACAGTCTGTCGGCACTAATGGGGATGCTATCTTGAGCCAATGTCCTTTGTGGTTAGCACAATACACCTCTACTCCTAGCTTGCCTGGTGGGTGGCCAAAATATACTATGTGGCAATATACTGATGGTATCAATGGCCCTGAACCACATAACCTAAACGGTATCGGCAATTGTGATCGCGATGTGTTTGCAGGAAGTGAAGCCGAACTCCGTGACTTTTGGAAGAGTGGGCTGCAGTAAATTAAACATGCTCAAAGTCGAATTATTAATTAACCCTCTTTATAATTAAGTAAAAACTGCTATGCATAACCCCATAGATGCTTTACGGAGTGAGTAACTACCTGCTTTAAAACAAAAAACCAGTCATTCTTACGAGTGACTGGTTTCATTAGTGGGACATACTGGATTCGAACCAGTGACCTCTGCCCTGTCAAGGCAGCGCTCTAAACCAACTGAGCTAATACCCCAAGGGTCTGCAATATTAACAAATTCTATTTTCTGATAGACTAAATAGCGAACTGAATTCAATAAATAATGACACAAATAGCGAAATCGAACATTTATTACTTTGTACAAAAAAGAGCAAACATTTTGAAATTTCAGGACGATAAAAACATTAGTTATTGATCTGTGTTAAAGGTGAAGATATTAAACTCAAAAGCCTTAAATTCAACACGACAGATTATGAAAAAGATTCTACTAGTTGAAGATAATGCTATAATTCTTGACAACGTCAGTGAGATTTTAGAGTTCGAAGGTTATCAAACAGTTGTTGCCAAAAATGGAGTTGAAGGTCTTGCTCTCGCAAAATCCGAAAAGCCAGATTTAATTCTAAGTGACATCGATATGCCCTTGATGAATGGGTATGAGATGCTTCATGAAATACGAAGCGATTCTGAATTAGAAAAAACCCCTGTTGTATTTCTATCGGTAAAAAATCATGGTCAAGAGCTGGTTCATGGCCTACAGTTTGGAGCAGATGCTTATATATGTAAGCCATTTGATCTTACCGAATTACTTGATACCGTAGAAAAGCACTTGAACAAATAAGTCTAAAGTATTACATACATAGCTTAAAAAAGCAGAAGGCTCATCAATTTGATGAGCCTTCTTAATTCTATATAGGCAACAAGAATTAACCTATAGTAACTCTTTTGAAAGAAGATACAGTTAAACCTTTGTTTACTGAATCAAGGTACTGCTGAACATTCACTTTTGGATCTTTAACAAAAGCTTGGCTCAACAAAGTGTTTTCTTTGAAGAACTTGTTCAATTTACCTTCAGCAATTTTATCAAGCATAGCCTCTGGCTTACCTTCTTGTCTTGCTACGTCTTTTCCAATCTCAATTTCTTTCTCGATAACAGATGAATCAACACCATCCTTATCAACAGCAACTGGATTCATGGCTGCAATTTGCATCCCAACATCTTTACCAGCTTCAGATACATCGGCACTACCAACTCCAGTTAGAGCAACTAAAACACCTAATTTACCTGTAGAGTGGATGTATGATACCACTTGGTCAGCAGAAAGTTTTTCATAAACAGAAACTTGTAGCTTCTCGCCTATTTTACCCAAAAGCTCAGTTACTTTATCCTGAACAGTTAAGTTACCCAAACTAAGTGCATTCAATGCGGCTAGATCAGCTGGTTTATTAGCCATAGCAGCATCAGCAATCTCATTTCCTAATGCTTGGAAATCAGCATTTTTTGCTACGAAGTCAGTCTCACATGTAAAAGCAATAAGAATAGCCTCAGAGCCATCTTCACTAGATCTTACATAAACAGAACCTTCAGAAGTTTCTCTGTCTGCTCTTTTTTCAGATAATTTTTGACCTTTCTTACGAAGAATCTCAATTGCTTTATCGAAATCTCCTTCAGATTCAACTAATGCCTTTTTACAATCCATCATGCCGGCACCGGTCATTTGTCTTAATTGGTTAACCTCTTTTGCTGTGATAGCCATTTGTATATATTTTAAATATTATTTCTAAAATCAGTTCGAACCTTAAGTCTTGAAGAGTGTATTCAGCTCAAGCTTATCGGTTTAAAACAAAAATTGAACACCGAAAAAGCTTCAATGTTCAATTTTTTTATATGAGTTAATCTTAATCGATTTTAAGCTTCTTCTTTTTTAGACTCTGCTTTATCAGCAGCTTTAGTTTCCGCTTTGTCAGCAGCTATTTTTTCTTGCTCCGCTTTTTCTCTATCTCTCTCCTCTTTCTCAGTTTTGCGCTCTTGCAATCCTTCTTCTATAGCTCTACCAATAGCTTTTGTGATAGTTTCTACAGACTTGTAGGCATCATCATTACCAGGGATTGGGAAATCTACTTTGTTAGGATCAGAGTTGGTATCTACCAAAGCAAACACAGGAATGTTCAGCTTTTTAGCTTCATTTACTGCAATGTGCTCTCTTTTGATATCAACGATGAACAAGGCAGCAGGAAGTCTAGTAAGGTCGGTAATACCACCCAATACTCTTTCTAACTTTTCCTTTTCACGAGTCTTCATTAACCTTTCTCTTTTTGCAAGGTTTTTATAAGACTCTTCTTTCATCATTTTGTCGATACCCTGAAGTTTCTTCAACGACTTTCTGATCGTTGCGAAGTTGGTCAACATACCACCTAACCATCTTTCGGTTACGTAAGGCATATTCAATCTTGCAGCTTCTTCAGCAACAATCCCTTGGGCTTGTTTCTTAGTAGCTACAAACATTACCTTTCTTCCTGAGCGGACAATGTTCTTAATTGCAGATGATGCTTCTTCGAGGCAATTAAGAGTTTTATTAAGATCGATAATATGGATACCATTCCTCTCCATGAAGATGTATGGCGCCATACGCGGATCCCACTTTCTCGTTAAGTGACCAAAGTGGACACCAGCATCAAGTAAGTCTTTGTACTCTAATTTGTTAGACATATATAAGTTTGTAAAATAATTCTTATTAACGCTTGCTGAACTGGAATGCTCTTCTCGCTTTTCTTCTTCCTGGCTTCTTA
>Ga0207884_1000414_pt1 | contig 26674 bp, 20 predicted proteins | sample MalvirmetaMSP144_FD_184236 | JGI IMG/M metagenome (GOLD analysis project Ga0207884, IMG submission 184236) | Marine viral communities from the Deep Pacific Ocean - MSP-144 (SPAdes) | ecosystem: Environmental > Aquatic > Marine > Oceanic | place: Pacific Ocean | collected 2011-07-08 | reverse complement strand
CCCCGACCGGCTGATTACAAGTCAGCTGCTCTACCAACTGAGCTACGCCAGCTCTATAAAAACCCCGCTATTAAATCGGGAGCGCGATTCTAGTGAAAGTTGACACTATAATCAACCATTGCCGCAACCTGGATGACTGTTTTCCACTTTTAAACCTGTCATCACATGAGCGGCCCCCCTTGCCGGGGATCTGAAATCGCCTTATTCAACCGGGGGCAGATCAACACAAGCCTCACTGATAACCTGTCGTCCAATATTTTTACCTTGCTGATTGAGGACGCCTGCCAGCTCTTTCGGTATCTGCTGACCCGAGTACCGACGCAGCTGCAACCAAAGCTCTTCTCGCGTGCTGGCACGGGGAACGATCACCACGGGATATCCCTGATCTGCCAGCTCCCGCCGATAGTGCTCCATATTACTTTTATCACTGAATACCCCGAGGGTTATCCCGTTTCTGTAGTCACCTTCGGCAATCAGAAAACTATCAATCTGTTTGCTTCGCAAGTCTTTTAGCATCTTGCTCGCTTCCGCTTGAGAGCCGAGAGGCGGGATAATCAACCAATAACCCTCGCTTATTGTGGTGGTTCGCCAAACAAGCTCTTCGCCATAACGGTAGGGCGACAGCTGCTGATAGAGTTCCTGGGGATTGATATCGACCAGGGGACCGATAAGCAGGCAAAGATTGGGTTCTCGGGCATTATCGAGCGACAAGGCATCTATAGCGGTGCTTGCATGGTTATTATCCGAAATCGGCTGCTGGTCAGATGCCTCTTCAGTCCTAGCAGGCACCTCCCCCACCAACAGGAGCGAGGCATAGTTGTCATTCTCTTGATAGGCCAATCCGGTTTGCACACTATCAAGTTGACCTGCACGAAAGACGGCCCCGTTGTAGAACCAATAGCCCGCCACGAGGTTGATTAAAACCAAAACAAAAAACAGCCAGCGCACTGGTCAACGCCTACGGAAACATGACTTCAAGGCCGTCCAACACCAAATCTCTAACATAAATGCAATCTCCACCCAGAGCACCGATGAGCGCGGAGCCGTCTCCACCAGTAACGATGACTCTTACGGGCTGTGTATTTGTCTGCAAGGTCGCCCTGGATGCCTCGATCAGCGTCTTGATCATCAAATATGCGCCATGACTTACCGCTTCACCAGTTGTTTTCCCCGGCAAACAATCCGAAATCGAAACAGACTCGAGCCGAATATTACTGGTTCCCCGATTAAGTGATTGATAAATCATCGGGAACCCGGGCACGATGTAACCGCCGAGGTGATAACCTTGCTCATTGAGCAAATCCACCGTGATAGCCGTACCTGCATCCACGACGACACAGGCATCTTTAAACTGATCTCGCACAGCCAGTAGTGCCAGCCAGCGATCTACCCCCATGGATGAAGGATCAAGATAACCGCAGTGCACACCTGCGACTTCACGGGTGGTTCTGGCCTGCTGTAGCTGACACCCCCACTGGGCTGCCTGCTTCGCAAGTTCCTCGGCGATAGCCCTGCCACCTACACTGGAAAGACGAATTCGAGTGGGAGGCCCCTCTGTTTCAATTGCCGCCAGCAGAGTTTTGATATCCGTGATCGGTGGCTTGTAATCAGGCGTCCCATTCTTGACGACTCGCCATTTGATTCGACTATTTCCGGCGTCGATGTCGATAATCATTCTGCGCTCCTGACACTGATTTCGCCACCACTGAAAAGCTTGATCTCGTCACCAACCTCCAGTTTCAATGCCCCACTCTCGTCCACGCCTCTGGCAATACCCCGAATCGTTTTATTCATCAGCAACAGGCTGATTTCCTTGTCGGCATTGATATCAGATTGCAGCCACTCCTCACGATAGGCTTCAAATCCAACCTCATGAAAACTTGCCAGCAAGGCCATCATTTCTTCAATGATGGCGGCAGCCAACCCATTTCGGCTTACCGGCTGCCCTGATACTGAGCGGATGTCTGTCCACGGCTGATCGATAAGTTTACCGTTTTTATCGGACATACCCAGATTGATACCAACGCCGACAACCACTTGGCAGAAGCCGGATGGGTCACCCAGAACCTCCAACAAAATACCGCCTACCTTTTTGTTTTCCAGGAATAAATCATTCGGCCACTTGAACATCAACCCATCGACGCCACAGGACTCGATCGCACGCCTTACGGCCACACCAACCGCAAGACTCAGGCCTTCGAGTACCTGCACTCCACCGTCAAACGCCCAACCCAGAGAGAGATAGATATTCCTGCCAAAGGGGCTGACCCACTGTCTTCCCCGCCGTCCACGGCCTGCTGTTTGCTGCTCGGCAAGAACGATCAAACCAGTGGCATCACCCTGCTCAGCTGCATGCCGAACCAGATCATTGGTTGATGACACAGACAGCTCAATTCGCAACTCCTTGATGAGCGACCCTGAAATCTGCGAAACACTGTGAATGAGCGTATTTTTATCGAATAGTTCCAGCTCTGCCATAAGGCAGTAACCGCAACCCCTGTGGGATTTAACATCAAGGCCCATTTGCTCGATTTTTTGTATTTGCTTCCAGACCGCCGCCCTTGAAATACCCAGCGACCTGCCAAGCTCCTCGCCCGAGTGAAAACGGCCATCACAAAGTATTTTCAGCAAACTGTTCATGTGCGCCTATCAAACTCCGAGATTACGCCAGATAAACCGCACACCAATGACCAGCAATAACAATGCAAAACTGCGGCGAAGAATTTCACCGGGCAGCCGGTGTGCGAGCTGCGCGCCGACTCTCGCTAATACCGTACTGGCTATGATAATTCCCAGAAATGCCGGAAGATAAATAAACCCGATTGCCCCATCCGGTAGATCCGGCTCACCAACACCCTGCCACCAGTATGTCAGCGCCCCACTAATAGCTATTGGCAACCCGCAGGCAGCAGAGGTGGCCACTGCATTTTTCATCGGCACGCGCACCCAGGTTAAATACGGGACCGTGAGCGAGCCCCCACCTATCCCGAACAGGCTTGCGACAAAGCCGACCACTGCACCCACCATACTCTGCCCTGCTCGACTTGGCATATTGGCACCACCGGTAGGACTGAGCGCGAATGCCATTTTTAATGCCACGAGACAAAGAAATATACCGAAAGCGAGTTGCAGTGCTGCGCCAGAAATACTGACCGCAAAAACAGCACCCAGTGCAGCACCAATACAAATACCGGGTGTCAACCACCCGGCAAGTGCCCACAGGACGGCACCGTGTTTGTGATGGGATAAAATTGAACTCACCGAGGTCACCACGATGGTGGCCAGCGATGTACCTATGGCCAGATGTGTCAGCACCGCCTGAGGCATACCCTGGGCTGTGAACGTGAAGATAAGAATAGGGACAATAACAACGCCACCCCCCAGACCAAACAGACCACTAATCAGACCTGCGGCAGCACCGAGACAAAGGTACAACAGGTAAATATCCACGCCAACTCCTGCATATCAGACTGCCCTGCATTATGCCCGAAATAAAAAGTGAGAGAGACAAACAATAATATGAATAAGCTAGCAGTTATACACGACAGATTTTCAGGAGACTTTCTTGGGAAGGGCGTGACAGAAACCCTTTTTACTGCAAAAAAGATCCTACCGCAAAAGCGATTTTACCTTTGAGTTCCAGCAGGAAGTGCATGTACTATCCAATGGTTTAAACCTAGCCTGCGATACTCCACGAATCATTCGAAAATTATTCGCGCAAAACCTCTTCCAAAGGCGCGGGGCGGGCAATTTCATAGCCCTGAGCATAGTCGACACCAATCTCTATCAGAACATCCAGAATAGCTTTGCTTTCAACGTACTCCGCCACCGTCTGGAACCCCAAGGCATGCGCCAGATCATTAATCATCTTGACCATCGTGTAACTGGCGTTATCCTTCGCTATATCTTTGACCATGGAGCCATCTATTTTCAACATATCGATGGGCAAGGATTTCAGGTAAGGAAACGATGAAAAACCACTGCCGAAATCATCCAACACAACTTGTGCACCTGTTGCCCTTATGGACTTCATGAAATAGCAGGCTTCGGTAATATTCCTAATGGTAGCGGTTTCAGTAATCTCAAACTTGATTTTTCCAGGGGCGATAGATCCGGTCTCAAGTTCTGCAATAATGAAATCGAGCAGCGGTCGATCAGCAATAGACGCACCTGACAGATTGATACTAAGTCCACCGATCTGCTGCATTCGTTCTGGGTTATATTTAATCCAGTCGAAGACCTTGTTGATCACATAGCGATCCAGTCTTGCAGATTGATTGAAGCGCTCCACAGAGGGCAGGAAACGGGCGGGTGAAATTATGTCCCCCGTTACGGTATCAAAGAGCCGAATCAATACCTCAAAATCACAGGCCTCTCTTTTTCTTTTTCCCGAATACCGCTTTAACGGGACAATAGGCTGCAGATAAATCCTGAATAGATCATCAGTCAATGCGGCGTTAATCTTCGGTACCCAGTCAACTTCATTTCTGTGCCGAGACACACCTTGCGAGCCTTCATGATAAAAATGGATTCTGTTTTTCCCCTGCTCTTTTGCGCTATAACATGCCACATCAACCTGTTTAAGCAACTCCGCAGAATCATGTTCATGTCCGGATACTTCCACAATACCGATACTGGCACCAACAACATAGGACTTGTCATCCCAGACAAACTCCAACGTCTGTATGCTATTTAATATATTGGACACTATTTTGTGTGCATGCCTGGAATCGCAGTCAAATAGAATAAGACCGAATTCATCTCCACCCAGGCGAGCTGCAACGTCGTTGGCACGGATTCCCTCCTTTAAAACTTTTCCTATACCCTTGAGCAAAAGGTCTCCTGCCAAATGCCCACTGGTGTCGTTCAAGACCTTGAAATGATCAAGGTCTATAAAACATAACGAGTGAACGGATCCATTTTGTTTTGCTGCGTATACTGCCTGATCAAGTTTTAATTCAAATGCCTTGCGGTTCGTGAGGCCTGTTAAGTGGTCATGTGCCGCTTCATATTTTAACTGTTCGGTAAGAGCCTTTGCTTTTGAAATATCTTCCTGTATACCCACATAATTAATAATGTAACCGTCTTGGTCTTTAATTGGGAATATCCGACTTCTTGCCCAGTAAGTACTGCCGTCCTTCCTTACATTTTCCAATTCACCCTGCCACTCATCACCGGCCCCAATTTTACTCCAAAGCGAGTTATAGGTTTTTTTAGGTGTATTGCCCGAGCTGTTGATATTCATTTTTTTACCAATAAGCTCTTCCTGAAAATAACCACTCATTTCGCAATATCGCGGATTTACGTATTCGATTCTGGTTTCGTTGTCTGTTATGACAACCGCGTTTGGACTCAACTCGACTACTGCAGACAGCTTGCTCAAGGTTTCCTGATTACTGATTCTTTCCATTTCCGGTGCGGCTCGAAGAGCAACAATCCTGAGGAGATGCTAACCCACTTCTCCCTGGTGAAGATCTATCGGAGTATCGTAACGTGCGTTGATCACGCCAATGACCTCACCTGATGATGCCCGCATTAGAATACCAATATAGGCGCACGCATCCATTTGAGAGAGGAACACGTCTTCTGGGTACGCCTGATGCAGCTGATCAAGAATCAGGCAACCATCGTCTTCAATCGTGCTATTGCAGGGCGTACCAGCTATTGGATAGCAAATGTTATCCTTTGATTGACCATCGCAAAAAAAGCTAATGGTCTGGATAGCATCTTTCGTCGCTGTCAGTTTTCCAATCGTGACGAACTTTGCCTTCAATTCTCTGGCGAGAAAAAGCGCCAGCGAATCGAAAAAATCATGGGGGGTTTTAGAGAAACTTTCCTTGATAACATTTATCAGGTTTTTACGACTTGTGGCCTCTATAGTAACGTCACGGATAGTCGCAATTATATATTTGCCTTTTTTGCCCGTTATTGGGGTCAGGAACACTTCGACATAAAGTTGCTCACCCGCCCGATTGATTACGGGATACTGCCTGCGGTCTTTACCCATTGGGCCTGTGCGAGGTTGTTGTATAAATACTTGCCTGAATTGACTGTGCCTGTGTCTCAAACTTGAAGGTAATAGCTCTTCAATGGACATTTGAAGAAATTCGTTTTGCTCATAACCGAATAGTTCTTCAGCCATTTTATTGGCCTGTACGATTTCACCATTCTCTTTAATGGCTATTATTGGATCATGAAGAACTGTCAAAAAAGATAGTATCGATTCTGCATGTTCAGGTCTGTGGTTCTCATAAAAGCTCTCCACCGTCCCACTCCCATAATCAAACAGAATAACAATGACTGCACTGCAGACTTAAAGAATTTTAATTATATTGACGCATATTTTAGAGCATATAAAGCGTCTTAAATGAAAATATATTGTTAATTTAATATGTGCAATAGCAGCACAATATAACTTTTCCAAACCGGTAAATAAAATCAGAATTAGTCTAGACCAACTCCACCAGTTAGTTGCATCCAGTCCATCCCTGAACACCCTGAAGAAGATCAGCCATTGGCGTTTCGGCGACAATGAGCAGCAGCTGCATTAACCTGGTTCAGAATAAGGACATAAATGAAATATCAACCGTCCATTGCCACCCAAGATGCTTAACCCCACCCAACCAACTAACTTAAAAATAAAAAGGCCCAACCGAGTTAACGATTGGGCCTTGGGATAGAACCTGACGATGACCTACTCTCACATGGGGAAACCCCACACTACCATCGGCGCTAAGCGGTTTCACTTCTGAGTTCGGGAAGGGATCAGGTGGTTCACGCTTGCTATTGTCGTCAGGAAAACTGGTTAAAGTACAAAGCAGCCACATATCAGTCAAAAAACCAACAGGGCTACAATGCTCTGCACTCAAATTAGGTCGATAAAAATGTTAAAGCAGCGAGTGATTCTTGGGACACATGTCCGTAATGCAATCATTTCTATTATATGGTCAAGCCTCACGGGCAATTAGTACTGGTTAGCTCAACGCTTCACAGCGCTTCCACACCCAGCCTATCAACGTCGTAGTCTTCAACGGCCCTTTAGGGGACTCAAGGTCCCAGGGAGATCTAATCTTGGAAGGGGCTTCCCGCTTAGATGCTTTCAGCGGTTATCCTGTCCGAACGTAGCTACCGGGCAATGCCACTGGCGTGACAACCCGAACACCAGAGGTTCGTCCACTCCGGTCCTCTCGTACTAGGAGCAGCTTTCCTCAAATCTCCAACGCCCACGGCAGATAGGGACCGAACTGTCTCACGACGTTCTAAACCCAGCTCGCGTACCACTTTAAATGGCGAACAGCCATACCCTTGGGACCGGCTTCAGCCCCAGGATGTGATGAGCCGACATCGAGGTGCCAAACACCGCCGTCGATGTGAACTCTTGGGCGGTATCAGCCTGTTATCCCCGGAGTACCTTTTATCCGTTGAGCGATGGCCCTTCCATACAGAACCACCGGATCACTAAGACCTACTTTCGTACCTGCTCGACGTGTCAGTCTCGCAGTCAAGCACCCTTATGCCTTTGCACTCATAGCATGATTTCCGACCATGCCGAGGGTACCTTCGTGCTCCTCCGTTACTCTTTGGGAGGAGACCGCCCCAGTCAAACTACCCACCAGACACTGTCCCCGACCCGGATAACGGGCCAAGGTTAGAACCTCAAACATACCAGGGTGGTATTTCAAGGTTGGCTCCATGCAATCTAGCGATCACACTTCAAAGCCTCCCACCTATCCTACACAAATAGGTTCAAAGTTCAGTGCCAAGCTATAGTAAAGGTTCACGGGGTCTTTCCGTCTAGCCGCGGGAACGCTGCATCTTAACAGCGATTTCAATTTCACTGAGTCTCTGGTGGAGACAGCGCCGCCATCGTTACGCCATTCGTGCAGGTCGGAACTTACCCGACAAGGAATTTCGCTACCTTAGGACCGTTATAGTTACGGCCGCCGTTTACCGGGGCTTCGATCAAGAGCTTCGCCGAAGCTAACCCCATCAATTAACCTTCCGGCACCGGGCAGGCGTCACACCCTATACGTCCACTTACGTGTTTGCAGAGTGCTGTGTTTTTAATAAACAGTCGCAGCGGCCTGGTCACTTCGGCTGCCAGCAGCTTACGGAGCAAGTCCGATCACCACCAGCAGCGCACCTTCTCCCGAAGTTACGGTGCCATTTTGCCTAGTTCCTTCACCAGAGTTGTCTCAAGCGCCTTGGTATTCTCTACCTGACCACCTGTGTCGGTTTAGAGTACGGTCTCTTGTTACCTGAAGCTTAGAAGCTTTTCTTGGAAGCATGGCATCGATCACTCGGCTCAAAAGAGAGCCTCGCCATCACATCTCAGCCTTAAGGACCCGGATTTACCTAAGTCCTCAGCCTACTTGCTTAGATCGGGACAACCATCGCCCGTCTGATCTAGCCTACTCCGTCCCTCCATCGCAGCAACAAGAGGTACAGGAATATTAACCTGTTTCCCATCGACTACGCCTTTCGGCCTCGCCTTAGGGGCCGACTAACCCTGCCCTGATTAGCATGGGACAGGAAACCTTGGTCTTCCGGCGAGGGGGTTTTTCACCCCCTTTATCGTTACTCATGTCAGCATTCGCACTTCTGATACCTCCAGCAAACCTCACAGTTCACCTTCAACGGCTTACAGAACGCTCCTCTACCATGCAAGCAAGCTTGCATCCACAGCTTCGGTTATCAGTTTGAGCCCCGTTAAATCTTCCGCGCAGGCCGACTCGACTAGTGAGCTATTACGCTTTCTTTAAAGGATGGCTGCTTCTAAGCCAACCTCCTAGCTGTCTTTGCCTTCCCACATCGTTTCCCACTTAACTGATATTTGGGACCTTAGCTGGTGGTCTGGGTTGTTTCCCTTTTCACGACGGACGTTAGCACCCGCCGTGTGTCTCCCGTGATTGCACTCACCGGTATTCGTAGTTTGCATGGGGTTGGTAAATCGAGATGACCCCCTAGCCCAAACAGTGCTCTACCCCCGGTGGTGAGACACGAGGCGCTACCTAAATAGCTTTCGAGGAGAACCAGCTATCTCCGGGCTTGATTAGCCTTTCACTCCGATCCACAGGTCATCTCCTAATTTTTCAACATTAGTGAGTTCGGTCCTCCAGTTAGTGTTACCCAACCTTCAACCTGCCCATGGATAGATCGCCCGGTTTCGGGTCTACTCCCAGCAACTAAACGCCCTATTAAGACTCGATTTCTCTACGGCTCCCCTAATCGGTTAACCTTGCTACTGAAAGTAAGTCGCTGACCCATTATACAAAAGGTACGCAGTCACAGAACAAGTCTGCTCCTACTGCTTGTACGCATACGGTTTCAGGATCTATTTCACTCCCCTTACAGGGGTTCTTTTCGCCTTTCCCTCACGGTACTGGTTCACTATCGGTCAGTTGGTAGTATTTAGCCTTGGAGGATGGTCCCCCCATGTTCAGTCAAGATAACACGTGTCCCGACCTACTCGATTTCACTCAAAACATTCTTTTGTGTACGGGGCTATCACCCTTTATTGCGGAACTTTCCAGAACCTTCCACTAAAATGTAATGAGCTTAAGGGCTAATCCCCGTTCGCTCGCCGCTACTTAGGGAATCTCAATTGATTTCTTTTCCTCTGGGTACTTAGATGTTTCAGTTCCCCAGGTTCGCCTCATACACCTATGTATTCAGTGCATGATACCCGCCTTATGACGGGTGGGTTTCCCCATTCGGAAATCTCCGGATCAAAGCTTGTTTGCCAGCTCCCCGAAGCTTATCGCAGGCTCCTACGTCCTTCATCGCCTCCAACTGCCAAGGCATCCACCGTATGCGCTTAGTCGCTTGACCATATAAGACAAACGACTGCATTTACGAATTATGACTTTGCTATTTTTTGATAGCAAGTACTCGCCGGACAGGTGTATTCAAGAATACACTCGCCTTATTAGTACAGCTTTAACATTTCTATCTTTTTAAAGAACGTCTGGCAAAAAACCAGTATTAAGCCATCCAAAATAACTTAATACTGACTTCTAAAGAACAGCGAAACAGTGGAAGTGGTGGAGCTAAGCGGGATCGAACCGCTGACCTCCTGCGTGCAAGGCAGGCGCTCTCCCAGCTGAGCTATAGCCCCATAGCAACCTATTGTTTAATACAGGATTTGGTGGGTCTGGGCCGATTTGAACGGCCGACCTCACCCTTATCAGGGGTGCGCTCTAACCAACTGAGCTACAGACCCACTGTATACCCAAAGGGTGTGCGGTTGCTCAAAGCAATCGCATGCTGCTCTAGCCATTGATCAGATAATGCGTGTGAGTACTTGACTGAAACGTTCGGTGTATCGATTAAGGAGGTGATCCAGCCCCAGGTTCCCCTAGGGCTACCTTGTTACGACTTCACCCCAGTCATGAATCACAAAGTGGTGACCGTCCCCCCGAAGGTTAGACTAGCCACTTCTTTTGCAACCCACTCCCATGGTGTGACGGGCGGTGTGTACAAGGCCCGGGAACGTATTCACCGCGACATTCTGATTCGCGATTACTAGCGATTCCGACTTCACGGAGTCGAGTTGCAGACTCCGATCCGGACTACGATCGGTTTTTTGGGATTGGCGCCCCATCGCTGGTTAGCAACCCTTTGTACCGACCATTGTAGCACGTGTGTAGCCCAGGTCGTAAGGGCCATGATGACTTGACGTCGTCCCCACCTTCCTCCGGTTTGTCACCGGCAGTCTCCTTAGAGTTCCCGCCATTACGCGCTGGCAACTAAGGACAAGGGTTGCGCTCGTTACGGGACTTAACCCAACATCTCACGACACGAGCTGACGACAGCCATGCAGCACCTGTCACTCGGTTCCCGAAGGCACCAATCCATCTCTGGAAAGTTCCGAGGATGTCAAGACCTGGTAAGGTTCTTCGCGTTGCATCGAATTAAACCACATGCTCCACCGCTTGTGCGGGCCCCCGTCAATTCATTTGAGTTTTAACCTTGCGGCCGTACTCCCCAGGCGGTCTACTTATTGCGTTAGCTGCGCCACTAAAGTCTCAAGGACCCCAACGGCTAGTAGACATCGTTTACGGCGTGGACTACCAGGGTATCTAATCCTGTTTGCTCCCCACGCTTTCGCACCTCAGCGTCAGTATCAGTCCAGTGAGCCGCCTTCGCCACTGATGTTCCTTCCTATATCTACGCATTTCACCGCTACACAGGAAATTCCACTCACCTCTACTGTACTCTAGTCAGACAGTTCTGGATGCAGTTCCCAGGTTGAGCCCGGGGCTTTCACATCCAGCTTATCAAACCGCCTACGCGCGCTTTACGCCCAGTAATTCCGATTAACGCTCGCACCCTCCGTATTACCGCGGCTGCTGGCACGGAGTTTGCCGGTGCTTCTTCTGTAGGTAACGTCAGGGCTGACAGTTATTAGCTATCAACTTTTCCTCCCTACTGAAAGTGCTTTACAACCCTAGAGCCTTCTTCACACACGCGGCATGGCTGGATCAGGGTTTCCCCCATTGTCCAATATTCCCCACTGCTGCCTCCCGTAGGAGTCTGGGCCGTGTCTCAGTCCCAGTGTGGCTGATCATCCTCTCAGACCAGCTACGGATCGTCGCCTTGGTGAGCCATTACCTCACCAACAAGCTAATCCGACGCAGGCTCATCCGATAGCGCAAGGTCCGAAGATCCCCTGCTTTCCCCCTTAGGGCGTATGCGGTATTAGCTCGAGTTTCCCCGAGTTGTCCCCCACTACTGGGTAGATTCCTACGCGTTACTCACCCGTCCGCCGCTCTACTCGCTTCCGAAGAAACTTTCGCGCTCGACTTGCATGTGTTAGGCCTGCCGCCAGCGTTCAATCTGAGCCATGATCAAACTCTTCAGTTTAATCTTTAACCTCTACCTTTCGATAAGAGGGAGCAGTTTCACAAAAACCTGCGATACTACTCAAAAACTTGGCTCAAACACTTTGGCTTACCAAATCGTATGAATTGATGAGTTACTTGCGTTTGATGATTCGTTATCACTCGAATCGTCTCAGCAAGCACCCACACGCATTATCTGATCTATTGTTAAAGAACGGTTGCTCTGTGCTTTGAGCGGGCTGCGTATTCTAATCATCGCCGCCTTAATGTCAACTGGTTTAAGCATTTAATCTTGCTTGGCAAATTCTTGCCTGCCTTGCCAGTTAACTCCGCTTCCGTGTTACCCGAAGCGGACGCGCATTCTAGCGCTTTGAACCTTGTTGTCAACGGCTTTCTTCAAAAAAACTTGTTAGCCGTTGAACTCTCAAATTCCGGGCTTCACCCTGAACCGAGGCGCGCATTCTAGCGATTTATTTCTACCCGTCAACGCCTTTATAAACTTTTTTTATCCTGCACCGAAATTACCTAGGCGAGCCAAACACAAAGAAAGGCTATCGATGCTTATGACGGGAAGGATATTCCTAGACCAATTCAAGCAGATGGTATTTTTTCTTACCCAACTTGACGATAAAGAAGCGACCAAATAATGCCCTGTCCGGCGCGAAAGAATGACTGGCCACAAGATTGTCAGCCTCATCTTTGGCAATACCGTTAACCCACACCGCTGATCTACTCAGCGCATCTTTAACTTCTCTTCCAGCCTTGGCCAGCCCACAGTCTACCAACAACCCGGTCAGCGGTTTATTGTGTACGTCTAAAGCACTCAAGTTACTGGCCGGCATGCCATCCTGCTTTAACTGTTCGAGATCACCCTCAGACAGATCATCCAGACCATCCGTGAAAAGCGCCTGGGTTATCCGTTCAGCGGCCGTTACGCCTTCGCGCCCGTGAACCAGCTCAGTCAGCTCCCGGGCAAGCAAGCCCTGCGCAGACCTCCTCCCTCCAGCCTCTAAGTCTGCCCTCTCTATTTTCTCAATATCGGCCAAGGACAGGAAAGTAAAGTAACGCAGGAATTTATAGACATCCGCATCGGCTGTATTTATCCAGAACTGATAAAAAGCATAGGGCGATGTTTTAGCCGGGTCTAACCAGACAGTACCTGTTTCAGTTTTACCAAACTTTGTGCCGTCTGACTTTGTCACCAGTGGCAGCGTCATGCCGTAAACATGCTCGCCGTTCAGTCGCCGGGTGAGGTCAATACCACCGGTAATATTCCCCCACTGGTCAGAGCCTCCCAGCTGCACCGTACAATTATAACGCCGATTCAATTCGGCAAAATCGTAGGACTGCAGCAACATATAGGTGAACTCCGTAAAGGAGATACCCTCACCTTCCCGGCCGAGCCGCTGCTTGACCGACTCCTTATTCACCATATTATTGACTGAAAAGTGCTTGCCGACGTCACGTAGAAACGTCAGCAAATTCATCGAACCAATCCAGTCCAGATTATTCACGACGTCTGCAGCGCAAAGGCCTTTATCAAAATCAATGAAACGCGAGACCTGATTTTTTATTGACTCAACCCATTCCTCGACCACATCAGCAGTGTTGAGCTTGCGCTCCTGGGATTTGAAACTCGGGTCCCCAATCAGACCGGTGGCGCCGCCCACAAGTGCTATGGGCTTGTGCCCGGCAAGCTGAAACCTGCGCAGAGCCAATAGCGGCACCAAACTCCCTATATGAAGGCTGTCAGCGGTTGGGTCAAAGCCACAATAGACGGCACGGGAACTGCCAGCAAGGTGCTCAACGAGGGCGCCATCACCTGTCATCTGGGCGACCAGCCCTCTGGACTGCAATTCTGCGATTAAATTCAGGGCATTTTCAGACATGCTGCCAATCCCAAATGGATGCTTTTGAAGGGGGGCAAACATTACCTTATCCGTTCACAAAAACAAGTATTGGGGTAGATAAAACCAGTTGACGAAGGTGGGACTGGCGGACTTTCTGTTATATATTGATGCCTTAAACCAATAACCTAAGACGATTATTGAATTATTATGAGCCAAGCCAGATTCACATCAAGTACCAAAAACGAAACAAGCGGACGCCAACTGCTAGCGGGGAAACACTCCCGTCACCATTTGGTGATACTCGGTTCATTGGCTGCGGCCATTTTCATCGGCTTGTCTGTATTGCCCAGCGAGGAGGTCGAAGCCAATCGTCAGGCCGCTACCATTGACTTAACTTTCCAAGAGAGCACTAACCGGTTATCTCACGAGCCGACGGCTACACTGACAGATGCCAACAGTGGGACAATGCCTGTAGAAGAGCGCACCAAGGAGAGCACCGACCAGGCAGATACGCTGACCTGGTCGACCGCCACTGTACGCAGCGGTTCAAATTTGTCGACCATGTTTCAGCAGGTATCGCTGGGCGCCAGAGACGTTCACCGATTAATGTCCTCGTCCCCACTGACCAAGCCATTGACCAGGATGCGTCCGGGTGAAGAGCTTCTGTTTGGGCTCAATGAGTCCGGGTCGCTGGGTCAGCTAATCTACAATAAATCCAAACTCGAATCCTACGTATTCACTGAACAGCCAGAAACCGATGGCCCAACCTTCAGTGCCGAGCATGTGGTGCGTCAACCCGATGTTATAAATGCCTATCGGGAGTCGACCATTGAGGATTCATTGTTTTTGGCTGGCGAACGGGCCGATCTACCCCATAACACCATCATGGAAATTGCCAATATTTTTGGTTGGGATGTGGATTTTGCACTCGATATCCGCAAAGGCGACAAGTTCTCGGTGCTATATGAAGAAAAATACCTGGACGGTGAAAAAATTGGTACCGGCAATATTCTGGTGGCGGAATTCACCAATCGGGGCAATACCTTCCAGGCGGTTCGTTACGAAGACCGCAAAGGGATAGCGAGCTATTACACCCCCGATGGCATGAGCATGCGCAAAGCCTTTTTACGCGCACCACTGGATTTCACAAGAATCAGCTCTAATTTCAACCTGCGCAGGATACACCCCATCCACAAGAGTATTCGTGCCCACCGCGGCGTTGACTACGTGGCACCAAGGGGAACGCCGATCTTTGCCTCTGGTGAGGGCAAGGTCATCGCATCTGCATACAGCAAAGCCAATGGCAACTACGTCTTTATTCAGCATGGTCAAGGGTACACAACCAAGTACCTGCATCTCGATAAACGCACCGTGAAGCAGGGCCAGCACGTCAAACAGCGTCAGGTCATCGGCACCCTGGGCTCCACGGGCTATTCAACCGGGCCACATCTGCACTATGAATTCCTGGTCAATGGTGTGCACCAAAATCCGCGTACCGTTTCACTGCCCAAAGCACAGCCCATAGATCCGGCGGAAAAAGCCAGATTCGTCAGTACTACCAAGACATTAATGACCCGACTGGCACAAAACCGTCAAAGCTTCAGAGTGGCCCTGCTCACCGACAAAAAACCCTCTCAAGCCGATTGATCGCGTAATCAATGCCTGACAGAGAACTTTACATAGGCCTAATGTCAGGCACCAGTGCCGACTCCATAGATGCCCTTTTAGCTGACCTGTCAGACGGACAACACCGTCTTCTGGCTACACTCAGTTGCGATATAGACGACCTCAAAAGTGACATTCACGAACTGGCCACCCCGGGCTCTAATGAGATTTCCCGTATGGGGCAGCTGGACCGGGAGCTGGGGGTTCGCTTTGCCAATGCCGTCAACACACTACTTCACAGGGAGTGCATTGATAGCAGTCAAGTGATCGCTGTAGGCAGCCACGGCCAAACAATTCGTCATCACCCGCCCGGACATGGCGACATGCACCCATTTACCCTGCAGATCGGCGACCCCAACACTATTGCTCACCTGACAGGCATCACCACGGTTGCCGACTTTCGCCGACGCGATATTGCCCTCGGCGGGCAGGGGGCACCGCTGACCCCACTTTTCCACCGTGCAGCATTCGAGAAACCCGGAACACCGAGGGTCATCATCAATATCGGCGGGATTGCCAATATCACACTGCTATACGGCGATGACGTGTCCAGCCCACTGGGCTACGACACCGGCCCCGGTAACGGACTGATGGATAGCTGGATTCTGCAGTGTCTCGGCAAAGCCTACGATGACAACGGCCAGTGGGCCAGCGAGGGTCGTGTCATCCAGCCCTTGCTGGAACAGTTTTTAAAGACACCCTACCTACTCAAAAAGCCGCCCAAGAGTACCGGCAGAGAGCTGTTTAACCCCGAGTGGCTGACACAACAACTGGCCAGCTTCGGGGATTCAGCGGACCCGGCTGACCTGCAAGCCACGCTGCTTGAATTTACGGCACAGACAATCAGTACAAGTATCAGAAAATCAGACGGACCAATAGCGGAGGCTTACATTTGCGGTGGTGGCGCCTATAACGGCGCCCTTGTCAGTCGTATCAGTACGCTGCTAGCCCCGATACAGGTAAGCACCACAGAAGTCCTGGGAATACTGCCAGAATGGGTGGAGGCAATGGCCTTTGCCTGGCTTGCACAGCAAACCCTTGCCGGCAAACCGGGGAATGAACCTACCGTAACCGGGGCTTCAGCAGCCTCCGTTTTAGGCGCCATTCATCCCGCCTGAGCAAGCTGGCAACAAATCGCTCTACTGGAAACTACGCGTTTAAACTGATTTCTTCAAATGAGGTGGGCAAGCAGAAAAGTAAAAGCACCACGAGCACGGAAACGCTGCTCGACCCCCGACAATACAAACATCTCGGCCACTGTTACCAGACCATCTCGCTCAATCCGGCCAGGAAACTGATGACATAACGTCAATATTTGAGGGTTGATATTTTGAATACTCTAAATCCAACTACACAGAAAAGGAGGAACCACATCCACAGGTAGTCGTGGCATTTGGGTTCGTTATTGTAAAGCGCGAACCCTGCAGACCCTCTTCATAGTCGACAGTTGACCCCGATAGATACTGAAAACTGAGCGGATCCACAACCACAGCCACGCCATCCTTGCTAACCAGGGTATCGTCGTCAGCAGTCACTTCATCAAAACTAAACCCATACTGAAACCCCGAGCAGCCACCACCGGTGACAAATACCCGCAGCTTGAGATCAGGATTTCCCTCTTCTTCGACAAGCGCTTTCACCTTTTCGGACGCGTTGTCCGAAATGTATAACGGCATCGGTGTAAATATTGCAATACCTGACATGCATGCTCCTGAATAAATCGTAAGGAATGCATTAATCAACAATACCCAAGCATTCCACTCAGGTATTCTATCATGAAGCGGGGCGCTACTGCCTAGCGGCTTAGGCTTTTCCCAGCGAAACTTCTTCCGCGGCTACCGGCGCACTCTCTTCCGAAGGGGCTGCAGACTCTGGTGCAGTCTGGCTTTGATGGACAAAATTGCCGTTGACTTGAGCGCCCTTCTCAATTTCGATCAAGCAATAGTGCAAATTACCATCCACCACCGCCTTCGCCGCCAGCTCTACCTGATGATTGGAGTAGATATTGCCTTCAATACGGCCATTTATGACGACCACCGGAACAGTAATGTCGCCCACCACACGACCTTGCGGCAGGATGCGAACCCGCGCATCAGCACCATCGTCAGCCTTGATATTGCCGGTAATATGCCCTTCCACCTCAAGGTTTCCAGCGAAATGAATGTCGCCTACTACGGAAGTCCCTCCGGCTACCAGTGTTGTCGCACCCGCTGCAAAGGGTGCCGGGGTTGTTTTCTTTCTCATGATCCACCTCATCAAGCCTCATTCAGCTGCCAATCAAAACTCCGCTCTACACGGGTATTTTCGGCACCGTCTTTCCAAACACTCACCAGCACCGTCAATGGCTGGAAACCAGCAGGCATCCGTATGCTGCCTTCCAGAACTTGAAAATACTTGAACGTGGTCTGCAACGGCAACGTATCGACCTCGGCATCCAGCGTGTCAAATCCTACAGCGAGCGGCTGACCGTCACTGAGACCCTCTACGCGAATAACGACATTCACCTTGATTTGTTTCAGATTGGCCGCTTTTTGCTGAACAATCAAACGGTAAGCCACCGCCCCGTTTTTCCCGCCGGATTTCAGCACAAGCCTGCCGATTTGCAGACCCGCCTCCTTATCATTCTCCTGCAGAAGGTTTTGATATAGAGCCAGCTCCTCTTCGTTCGCGGCCAACTTTTGCTGCAAAGAGGTCACCAGTTTTCTGACAGATTCCAGAGAGGTCGCATCAACCTGGGCACCAAGTTCTGCATTTGCCAGTTGCTGCTGCAGCTGCAAATTCTGCTCACGGACCGACTTGAGCTCTTTCGCCAAAGCCCTGCCATCGGTCACGGTCCGATCAAAAAACCCGCCCCCCAGTAAAAAACCAACACCACAGGCGACAGTTACAGCCAACACCCAAAGCACCAGCTCCAACCGTCGATGCCCGGGCCTGTGGGGCCTGACGATTAACTGTTCCGGCTCTGTTCTGGACATCAGGGAAGCAGTGCAGGCGCCAGCAAACCGGCCTTCTCTGAAAGGCCAAACATGATATTCATGTTCTGGATAGCCTGACCCGAGGCACCTTTTACCAGGTTGTCCTCGGCTGCCAACACCACAACCTTGGTTCCATTCTCCGGCCGAAACACACTTATTCTGCAAACATTGGAACCGCGCACCGAGCGTGTCTCCGGATGGCTACCGGCCGGCATCACATCGACAAAAGGTTCATCCCGAAAGCGATCTTCATAGAGTCTCTGTAAATCCACCTCGGTATCCAGCAAGTTGGCATAGAGCGTGGAATGAATACCCCTGATCATGGGTAGCAGGTGCGGCACAAAAGTCAGCCCCACCCCGGATCCCGCAATGTCCTCCAGACCCTGCCTGATTTCCGGCAAGTGCCGGTGACCGGGAACGGCATACGCTTTGAAATTATCACTGGTTTCAGCCAGCGACGTTCCGATATTCGCCTGACGCCCGGCACCACTGGCACCGGAGGCCGAACTTGCAATCAAGTCTCCCTGATCCACCAGGCCCTGCTCCAGCAGGGGCAAAAAACCGAGCAGAACACTGGTGGGATAACAACCGGGACAGGCGATCAGACGACCGTGCCGGATCGCTTCACGATTCAGTTCCGGCAAGCCATAAACAGCTTCGGACACGAGCTCCTGAGCAGTATGGGGCTGCTTGTACCAAGTTTCCCAGAGGCCCACATCGCGAATCCGGAAATCCGCTGACAGGTCAATCACCCTCACACCTTTCTCGAGCAGGCCGGGCGCTGTCAGTTGAGCAACACCATGCGGGGTGGCAAAAAAGACCACATCACAGCGATCGAGATCGCCGGCGGCAGGATCGGTAAAGCACAGGTCGAAGTGCCCGCGAAGATTCGGAAACAGCTCGGCCACGGGCCGCCCGGCCTCACCACGGGAAGTGATCGCCGTCACCACCACATCGGGGTGAACCGCAAGCAATCTCAACAATTCAACGCCGGTGTAACCGGTCCCACCAACAATACCTACTTTGATCACGATATAAATGTTCCTGTTATGCCTGGATTGAGCTACCTATAATAACGCAAACCCCAGGCCAATAAACGGGCTCTGTCCCGCAACAATCGGAGCGCAGCAGATGACCTCCATAGAGGAACAGAAAAGTCGTCTCGGAAAACGCTGGCCTTCACGGCGACTGGATGCCTTCCGTGCGCGCCTTGCTCACACCGACGCTCTGCCCCAGTTAGCTGTGCTGGGCTGCATTAGCGGACTACTGACGGCGCTCATCGCTATCGCTTTCCGGCTCTCTTTTGAGTGGCCCCTTGCCTTATTGCTGCCGCAGGGCAGCGAATCTTTTGAAATGCTCAGCCGCACCACCAATTTTATCCTGCCCGTAGTCGGGGCACTGGTGATCGGACTGATCATGCACAGCTGCAGGACGGAATACCATACCGTCGGCGTCGGCCACATTCTCGACCGGATGCAATACCATCAGGCGCAATTGCCAGCGGCCAACGGACTACTCCAGTTTGGCGGCGCCGCCATTGCTTTACTGAGCGGCCATTCTGTAGGCAGAGAAGGACCTGCCGCCCATCTGGGCGCCGTCTGTTCCAGCCTGCTGGGTCAGAAGCTGCAATTGCCGAACAACAGTCTGCGCATACTGGCTGCCTGCGGCGTAGCGGCGGCCATAGCAGCGTCATTTAACACACCGCTGGCAGGGGTTATTTTTGCTATGGAAGTGGTGTTAATGGAATACACCATTGCCGGGTTTATCCCAGTCATTCTGGCAGCCGTCAGTGGCGGCGTAGTTTCGCGAATCGTATTCGGCTCACAACCCGCCTTTGCCATACCCCTTATCGACATGGGTAGTCTGTGGGAAATCCCTTTCCTGCTGGCATGCGGCTTGGTTATCGGCCTGGCGGCAGCGGCCATGCTCATGCTCTATTCCTTCACCACAAAATTCCGGGAGCATCCGGTGCTACTGAGAATGCTCTGTGTGGGGGTCTTGTGTGGCGCCGTCGCCACTGTGGTACCGCACATTCAGGGGGTCGGCTATGATACTGTCGAGCAAGCCTTACTCGGCGAGCTGGGAGTGGGCTTGCTGATCGGGATTGTCGCGGCAAAAATACTGGTGTCCAGTGTCTCGGTCGGACTGGGTTTACCCGGGGGTATCATCGGGCCCAATTTTGTTATCGGTGCCTGCCTCGGCGGGGCACTGGGCATCGCAGGCAGTCTTTTTCATCCGGATCAGGCATCGTCCACCGGCTTTTATGCCATCATCGGTATGGGTGCAATGGTGGGTGCTGTACTGAACGCACCCCTTGCTGCGCTTATCGCTGTACTGGAACTGACCTACAACCCCAATATTCTCTTACCCAGCATGCTGGTCACTGTTATCGCGACGATTACCTGCCGGATGCTGACACGTATGCCCGGTCTTTTCTCCATTGGTCGCGATGGCTATAGCTCACCGCGGTTCCAGAGTCTGAGCCGGGCCGGTGTCACCAGCCTGATGAAGCGCGACTTTATCTCACACTCCCGCCATCTGCCATTCGAGCGCATCGATGACCTGCTGAAAAGCAAACCCCAATGGATTGTGATTGAGGATGTCGGCGAACCGAAACTCATCATGAGACCCGCCGATCTCGCTCGCTATATGGAGGAACAACTGGCCCTGGAACCGGATACCACTATCGATCTACAGGAGATTCCTGCGGAACGATGGCCCATTCTGCCAATACACCCCCGCGCTACCCTGCAGGAAGCCCTGCTGGTCATGCAGCAGAACGATGATCAGGCGGTCTATGTCAGCCAAACCGCAGCGCCGCTGATGAGCGAAGTTGCTGGTATCATCACCCGCCAGGATATCGACAACTATTACCAATAAGGATCAGCGAATGGCACTGATAAAAGAATTTTTGCTGGGCGGCCAAAGCTGGATCACGGCGTTTCACATCATCGCTGTGGTCAGCTGGTTTGCCGCGCTGTTCTACCTGCCAAGACTATTTGTCTACCACGCCATGGCCGAGGATCGGATCAGCATCGAACGCTTCAAAATCATGGAGCGCAAACTTTACCGGGGTATTGCAAACCCATCGATGATAGTCGCCGTTGCGCTGGGCATTGCGCTGTTTTCCATCTACCCGAACTACTTCCTGAACAGTGGCTGGTTTCAGGTAAAGTTGGCACTGGTACTACTCCTCATCGCCTACCATTACAGTTGCCTGTATCTGCTGAAGCAGTTCAGGGATGACAGGAACACCCACAGTCATGTGTTCTACCGGTGGTTTAACGAAATCCCCGTATTAATGCTGGTTGGAATCGTGGTGATGGTTATAGTCAGGCCGTTTTAATCCACCCGGCTAAAAGCCACTATCAGGCTGCGAGAGATATTCCAGTTCCTCAGCGGTAGATGCTCTGCCGAGCACCTCATTGCGATGGGGAAAACGGCCGAATTGTTCAATGACAGCCGCATGCCGCTCGGCATAATCCAGAAACCCGGCGAAAGTGTCCCTGTGTGCCGCGGGCACCTGGGCCAGCAAGTGTCGGTACAACACCACACTGCGGCGCTGAATCTCCCGGCTTTCCGTATGCTGCAGAGGCAGATAAAAGAAAACCCGCTCAATTGGCCGCAACTGTTTATCCATGCCGGCGTCAATACCGGAGAGACTCCAGTTCAACGCCAACCTGTCGGCATTGAAGGCAATTGACGAGTCCCGATAGATATTCCGGGAGAATTGGTCGAGAACGATAATCGCAGACAGGCGACTCTCGGCGAATTGCAACCAGTAGCGGTTACCGCCATTGATGAGCACCTGCAGGAAGGGTTCAAAGCGGTCGCGTATATCAGCGTCCACCTCGGGACTTTTGCTCCACCAGATTGGCGACTGTTGACGGGCACAAATTGCATCGTCAGGCTCTGTACCAAACCAATAGTCAAGGATCAGTTGCCAAGCTGGCTCCGCCCTGTTCATCGCACCTCCATTCTGTGGCTTTGAATAGCGTCTTTATGCCCAATCAAGGATAATAACTTTCTTTCATTTATCAACGAAAATAGCTTAAAACCATGCAACGATCAGAGCAACTATTTACAGCAGCCCAGCGCCACATCCCCGGTGGCGTCAATTCACCCGTCCGCGCCTTCAAAGCCGTTGGCGGCACCCCGGTTTTTTTTGATCACGCCGCGGGCTCACACATTTTCGATGTGGATGGCAAACGCTATATCGACTATGTGCTTTCCTGGGGACCGATGATCGCCGGGCACAATCACCCCGATGTCATCGCCGCCGTCAGCGAACAACTGAAGAAAGGCATGACCTTTGGTGCACCCACGGCACTGGAAGTTGAACTGGCAGATGAACTCTGTGAGCGGGTGCCGGGGCTGGACATGGTGCGCATGGTCAATTCCGGTACTGAAGCCACCATGAGTGCGATTCGTCTGGCGCGGGGCTTTACCGGTCGCGACAAGATCATCAAGTTCGAGGGTTGTTACCACGGCCATTCGGACTCGCTACTGGTGAAAGCCGGTTCCGGGGCATTAACCCTGGGGGTACCCAGCTCACCGGGGGTTCCCGCGGCGCTGGCAGATCACACCGTCACGCTGACCTACAACGACATTGCCGGGGTGGAACAGGCGTTTGCTGAAATTGGCGACCAGGTGGCCTGTGTCATTCTGGAGCCCGTCACCGGCAACATGAGCTGTATTCCTCCCGCGCCGGGCTTTCTCGAGAGCCTGCGCAGTCAGTGCACCGAGCACGGTGCACTGCTGATCATTGATGAAGTGATGACCGGTTTCCGGGTAGATCCCCGCTGTGCGGTGGGCCGCTACAATATAGATGCCGACCTGATCACCCTGGGTAAAGTCATCGGCGGCGGCATGCCGGTGGGTGCCTTTGGCGGCAAGCGCAAAGTCATGGAACAGATCGCGCCGTTGGGGCCGGTCTACCAGGCCGGCACCCTGTCCGGCAACCCCGTGGCCATGGCCGCCGGACTGGCGACACTGGAATTAATGACGCGACCCGGCTTCCACGACAAACTGTTCGCTAAAACCACCTGCCTGATCGAAGGCCTGCAAGCCCGCGCCGATGCCGTCGGCATCCCCATGACCACCAACCATGTCGGTAGCATGTTCGGGGTATTCTTCACCGAAGAAAAAGCCGTCACTAACTACCAGCAGGTCATGGCCTGCGACACCGTGCGCTTTGGCAAATTCTTCCACGGCATGCTGGAAGCCGGTATTTATCTGGCCCCGGCAGCCTATGAGGCAGGATTTCTGTCCTCCGCCCACAGTGATGAAGACCTGGAATTTACCCTGGACGCGGCGGAGCGGGTATTTAAAACACTGTAAAATGGTTCGCCAGGGCAGGGGGTAGAAAGAAAGAAGCACCGCGACAGCTTCGATGCCACACAGCCATCCTGTCAGAAGACTCTGGCACAAACCTCTAGGGCGAAGCAGATTTGTGAGAGGAATCGGGTTTGTGAGAAGAAACGGACTTGTGAAAAAAAGTACCGCTCCGCAAAAAATGCTGAACCTGCCTTATCACCGGCTCAGCACCCATCATAAAGGTGTGCGTGTAAGGCATCTCGATAAAATCCGTCATCCCCTCGACCCGGGTGTTTTCGACACTCACCTTGCCATCGTCAGGGCTAGGCAGGCTTTGCGACAAAATGGGGTTGATCGAACGGGTTCCGGCAATAACCCCGAGGGGGAAATTCACCGGTCCCAGCGAACGCGGCACACTGCCTTCGCCAGTCCCCAACTGCTGCCCTGCGGGGCCGTTCAGCCACTCGTAACCCGGCACATCACGCCACTCATCCACGACCTCGCTCCCCTGGTTCGGCGGCGCCAACATCACCACGCGTCCCAGCCTGGCAATGCTGTTATCGGCCAGGTAGTAGCGGACCAGAATCCCCCCCAGCGAGTGGGTGACAAAATGTATTGTCTCCACCGGCTGCCGGTCACAGCCCGCGATACCCTCCTCTACCGCCATCACCGCCAGACGATCAATGGTTTCCTGCCGGGACGGGTAGCCGACATTCACCACGCGATAACCGCTGGTGGACAGCGCTTCCTCCAGATCATCCATTGAGTTGGCCGTCCGCGCCAGGCCATGCAGCAACACCACACACTCATGATCCGCCTGCGCGGCCAGAGGCATAAGCAGAAAAACCGACAAGAGAGAGGCAAGTATTTTCATGGCATAAGCATACGTAAGAACCGAATCTGAGTTTCATCTCCGACGGCTTTGTGCCGCAGTGAATCCGAGTGTATTGGCCTTGCAAGATTACCAGACAAACACCAAACTGGTTCGAACCATCACGTAACAGGGAGAGTCTCAAGCCGTCTTGAGTTTTGAATTAAGAGCGTCATGAAACCACTCTCACTCATACAAGCACATAAACAAAGATACGCACTGGCCCTGGGTTTGGCGGTTCTTCTTGCCCTCGTGTGGTGGCTAAACACCAGCCGGGTAGAGTCGGCAAAACTTCCCAATTTCAGTATTATCAGCGATATTCCCGAGCTAAAGACCCGTTTTTTTGAGTTTCTGGAGCCCCTTGCCAAGGCTGCCAACCAGGACGTTCTGGATGACCGCGACTGGCTGCTTGAACTAAAAAGCGAACTGGATCAGGACAAACAACCTGGCTGGATCAAACAGTGGTCACTCAATCGCATTGCGGCACGATACGGTCTCAATAACAAAGAGTTAGCACCCGGGGAACTCGTCGAACAGCTACTGCTGCGCGTCGATACCATCCCCATTTCCCTAATTCTGGTTCAGGCCGCCGCCGAATCCGGCTGGGGGCGATCCCGTTTCGCCCGGCAGGGCAATAACCTGTTCGGAGAGTGGTGTTATACAAAGGGTTGCGGCCTTGTCCCCAAAAACCGGTCAACCGGGGATACACATGAGGTGAAGGCCTTTGATCGCCCCTACGACTCGGTGACCAGTTACCTCCATACCCTGAACACCCACCCCGCCTACAAAAGTCTGAGGCAGAAACGTAAGGCATTACGCAACGCCGATCGAGCAGTGACCGGCTTTGCCCTGGCAGGCACACTGATTTTTTACTCGGAACGGCGTCAGGCCTATGTCAACGAAATAAAAATCATGCTCCGGCAATACAATCAGTTGATGGACAAATGATGACTCTTAAATATTGGCTGGCAATTCTCTGCCTGCTCGCCTTTAGCAAGCTGGCTCTGGCCGCGGACCATGGCGTGATTTTGCTGTATCACCATGTCGACACCGACACCCCAATAAGCACCAGCATTAGTCCAGCTGACTTCAAAACCCACCTGCAATTGATCGACGAGCGTGGCTATCAGGTCAAACCCCTCAGCCAACTGCTGACAGAACTCGATAGTGGCGGCACGGCAGACAAGGCGGTTGCCATCACTTTTGATGATGCCTATATCTCGGTCTACCAAACGGCCTTCCCCATGTTAAAAAAACGCGGCTGGCCCTTTACAGTTTTTGTAAATGCCCAGTCCGTTGACGAGCAGCAAACCCTGCAAATGAGCTGGAATCAGCTTCGGGAACTCGCTGACTATGGTGCTGAAATCGGCAACCACGGCCTGTCCCACGCCCACCTGGTGCGCTATCTCCAGAATGAAACCCATAGTGAATGGCTGGCACGCATGGACCATGAAGTCATCGAAAATGAGCGGCGTCTGAACCGTGAGATACCCCAGCGCAGCCAGGGAGAACAGCGCCTCTTCGCCTTCCCCTTCGGCGAATACAACCCTGAGCTACTGAACCTGCTCAAGCAAAAAGGCTATTACTCCATCGCCCAGCAATCCGGTGCCGTCGCCAGCCCAACCCAGGATGTCATTCCCCGCTTTCCCCTGGCGGGCAACTGGACTAGGCGGGAACGGCTTAACACCGCACTGCAAAGTCAGCCACTGCCCGTTATCCGTGTCGATGCCGGCGCCATGATCGCAACGCCGGAGCAAGCAGCTTCCGTACTGACCCTGGCCATCGAACCCGGCTTTAATTTGGCCAGCATTGGCTGCTACAACGCCAGTGGCGCCAAACTGGCGGTGAACATATCGGGAAAAAATCAGATTGAGGTCACTCTGCCGCGCTGGACGCCGGGCCGTCAAAAAGTGAACTGCACGGCGCCGGTTGGCGATGAACCGGGCGCCTATTACTGGTATAGCCAGTTGTGGATCATCGAATAGAAGCATGTCGCAAACCGCGGCTCCTGAGCTGCTCTACTAATATGGGTCTTCCCCAATCATGGTGGGTAATCATTGACGGATTCCAGCCGGATACAACTGCAGGCCGCCGAGGTGAAAGTAGATGGCATCGCGGAATCGTTGCTTGTTGCGGAACCCCCGCGCCCGTGTC
>Ga0207884_1000413_pt1 | contig 26772 bp, 24 predicted proteins | sample MalvirmetaMSP144_FD_184236 | JGI IMG/M metagenome (GOLD analysis project Ga0207884, IMG submission 184236) | Marine viral communities from the Deep Pacific Ocean - MSP-144 (SPAdes) | ecosystem: Environmental > Aquatic > Marine > Oceanic | place: Pacific Ocean | collected 2011-07-08 | reverse complement strand
TTATGTCGACTACTACCGGTACTGTTAAGTTTTTCAACGAAGCAAAAGGCTTTGGTTTCATCACTCGTGAAAGCGGCCCTGACGTATTCGTTCACTACAGCGCTATTCAAGGCGGCGGATTCAAGACTCTGGCAGAAGGCCAGCAGGTTGAGTTCACCGTAACTGACGGCCAGAAAGGTCCTCAGGCAGAGAACGTTGTTGCTGTTTAAATAACAGCCAGCACGTTTGAAAAAGGCAGCTTCGGCTGCCTTTTTTCGTTTTGGTTTTCTCCCCAACACGTCCTTACCAGGGCAATTCCTCACCATTGCTGTGCCAGAACGACCCTGAATTCTCCAGGTTGAGGCCTTCAATTCTCGCTGCCAGCCCCTTTGCTGACTCCTCGGGTGTAATCAGACCGCCGAAGTTCACCATCCGAGTTTGCACATAACCGGGATGGAGCTGAGCTACTGCGATGCCCTTCGGTTTAAGATCCATCGCCAGAGACTTGCCAAAGGCGTTCAGCGCCGCCTTGGACGCACGATAACCATAGCGGCCGCCCGAGTCGTTATCCGAAATGGAGCCCATCCGGCTGGTGATATTGGCAATCTTGCCACCGTACGGTATCTGGGACATGAGCGCTTCCGCCACCCGCAGCGGCGCGTAGGCGTTGATTTCCATCTGGGTACGAATGGAATCGAAATCGATGCTTCCCAGTTTTTCATCCTGCAGCAGGCCGGCGTTGTTGATCAGCAGCTCGATCGACTCGCCCTTCAACCCATCAATCAAAGTCTGAAGTCCGCTTGCCGTGGTGACGTCCACAGATTCAATAACTCGAGTCGCCACTTCCTTGAGTTCCGGGGACGCTTCCCGGCAAACACCAATCACGTCGCAGCCTTCACCCGCGTAGTGACGGGCCAACTCGAGGCCGATGCCGCGATTGGCGCCGGTAATCACAACGGTTCTTTGTTCAGGCATGAAAGCCTCCTGTTGTTTGGGTAAGGGTCCGTTATACCGACTCATCACTGTATGGTTCAACCCGCGAACTGGGAAGTCGTTGCCAGAGCTCCAACAGTTGACTCTTGCGGGCAGCCCTTCCACTATTCGGGAAAACAATAAGGCAAAACCCGTGACTCAGAGTACTTTCAAGGTCGTTATATTTGGCGCCGGCAGTATCGGCTGTTACCTCGGCGGCAGGCTGCTATCTTCTGGCGTTAACGTGGTCATGGTAGGCCGAAAGACCATGCAGGAACGCCTTCGAAGCACGCCGCTGACGGTCACCGACTATGGGGGCTTTCGCTTCCACAGCCAACTGGCCGATCATCAGTATGTGACCTCTGCCGAGGCGGCGGGCAACGCGGATCTTGTGCTGGTAACAGTCAAGTCCGCAGCCACATCAGAAGCCGGTAGACAGCTCGCTCCCTGGGTGGCGGATGGCATACCGGTGGTCAGTCTGCAAAACGGAATCTCCAATGCAGAGCACCTCCAGGCCGGGCGCCCAACAGAAATTGACTGGATCAACGGCGAAGTCGTGAAACTGGCTGAAAAGCTGGGCACCGACGCTCCGATTAATCGGAAACTCGTTCAACTGATGCATGAGCGCGAAAAGATACCGAAGGCCTGGGGCGCCCGAGAGCTGCTGTTGGCACTTATGATCAAATAACAAGGCCACGGCCAAAATGCGTCCTGTAAGGATTAACACCTGGATTTATAATCGGTGAACATTCCGGGAGGGATCATAGCGTGTCGGTTTCTCGGCTACCTGACCATTCAGCGCGACCCTGAAGAACTCCAGCACCTTTTTGTTGTTCAACGGCTTATCCTCGAAATAGGCGTGTGAATCCCCCACATGAGGCTGGCTGGTAAAGTCCATATAGGTCGCTACCCTGGAGTCCAGCCGCCGCAGGTAGTGCCCGAGCCGGGCTTTTTGCTGTTCCCCCATTTTCAGGCGTGAGGCCTTCAGGGCACCGTCGTTTTCGTTAATGGTGATATAGAGGCGGTTGCGGTAGGGAATTCGGTCCACCCACTCAGCGTGGTTTTCATTATTGGTATCCGCGGCCACCATAACAACATTGTCAAACAGCAGGCGATCACCGCTGTAAACTGAACTCCCCAAAAGATGCTTGTAGAGATAGTTCCCCATACTGTGCAGCATCAGATTGACGGTAAACGGGCAGCGCTTCTGGACCTCCTTCGCAAAATAGCGATCCCAGGCAGCCGCATTGTCCGCATACCTGGTTTCAGCCCGCACTTGAAGTTCCGCCACGTACTGGGCGTGAAATTCGATCACCAGGGCCTCCAGTTTCTCCAGCACCCGATTGAACGCCCCCACCGAAGCAAGGGCGTCCCGCTTATCGCTTTTGTAGCTCAGAACGCCATGCAGGCCTCCTCCGTTCGCTGGCCAACTGAAAACAATCACTTCAATATCAAAGTTTTTCTCCAGCTTTTCGACCCGATCAAGCACGTCGGTCATATCGTTGTTGTAGCCATGAACAAACAACAACAGGTTTCGTCCGGATTTCTGCGCGCTGGCGCCGTGGCCGGATTTTTCGATCAGCTTGCGTGCCACATAGGCGCTCGCCGGGTAGGTATTATCGGAATTGAGATCGACGCTTTTCGCCATTGTCGGCGTGATCTGGTCAGGCAGAATGTTGATATGCCACCGGTTTCCCCGTCGGGTTGCTTCCGCCAGCCGCAATTCATTGGGGCCCTCAATGGGCTTGCTACCAAACGCTTCGTTTTCACTGTGTTTGCTTTCATCGACGGTTCGATTGGTCACGATATACATGGAGCAGATTCCTTTATGCTTCCATGCCACGAACGAACTGGTGGCCACTACTGATAGGAAGTAACGAAAAGTTCCCTGACGGCCGCCCTACAACCCCCTATGATGAACGGCATCAGAATTCAATCACGATGCGGGAATGTTGCTACCCAACACCTAATTCATTAGCAAACTGAAGTAAAATGTCAAATCACCACACAGCCCCGGAGCCTTGCCAATGCTGATCTACACTCTCTGCGCGCTGTCCGTGATTGCCGCCTCGGTTTTCTATCTGTTCTTCTACCGTAACTGGCGCCGCGAGAGACAGCTTCAGACCCCCTTTCCGGAGAACTGGCGTGCGACACTCGAGTCCCAGGTGCCCCTGTTCCCCGGGCTGCCGGCCAAGCTCAAACGACAACTGGAGCAACATGTACAGCTGTTCCTGGCGGAGAAATCCTTTTACGGCTGTGATGGGTTCGAGGTGGACGACACCGTACGCCTGACCATCGCGGGGCATGCCTGCCTGCTCATCGTGAACCGCAGCTATTCCGACTTCGACGACATCCGCAGTATTCTGGTCTATCCGGATGCCTATCATGTCAGGGATATTGAGCATGATGGCCCGGTGGTGAGCGAGAGTAACGAGATTCGAGCGGGCGAGGCCTCAAGTTATGGACAGGTGGTTCTGGCCTGGACACAGTGCGAGGAAGGTGCAGTCAACCCTGATGGTCACCATAACGTGATTCTTCACGAATTCGCCCACCAGTTGGACTACCTGGACGGCACTGCGGACGGCGCTCCGCCACTCAGTGGCGAACAGGCAAGACATTGGCAGGAAACGATGACTCAGGCCTATGAACACTTGAGACAGTCACTTCAACATCACCAGAAGCCCTGGCTGGACCCATACGGCGCCACCGAGCCCGCCGAGTTTTTTGCAGTGCTGACGGAAGCCTTTTACCAACAGCCTGGGCATCTGAAAGCGGAACAGCCGGACGTCTACGAGGCGCTAAGCCGGTTTTACCGGTTGGACCCATTATCGTTGTCGGTGTCATAACGGCACTGAATAATTCGAATCTGGCAACATACTTCTCAAACACCGTTTAGGTTGGACACGGAGGCAATGCCCGATGGAAAGCGGCGAACAGACAAAGCGTGATGAGTCGGGAGCAGACAACAACTCCCAGAATAGTCAGGCGCTGATTGACGCCATCAATATGCGCAGCATGTCGCTTATCACACTCACCAGTATCGCAACCCTCTATTTTATTGACTGGGCCCAGGCGGTGTTGCTGCCATTAGTGGTGGCCGTATTAATCAGCTACGCGCTTGAGCCGCTGGTCGCCGCAATTAACCGGTTGAAAGTACCCCGTCCATTGGCGGCGGCTGTGGTGCTGATTCTGCTTATAGGTATCATCGCCGGAGCCAGTATTCCCCTGAAGCAGGAAGCCATGGCTATGCTGGACAAGATACCGGTGGCCATCGAAAAGTTTCAGCAGAATGAAGCCAGCCGCCCCAAGGACGGGGAGAGCATGATGGAAAAAGCGCAATCCGCCGCGAAGAAAATTGAAGCGACCGCCAGCCCCGATCAGGGTAACGGAGACGCATCGCGATCGGGTGCAACACCCGTGCGCGTGGTTGATGACCCTCTCGAGATCAAAGATTACGTACTTCAGGGTTCCCCGGCGGCCCTGGTGCTGATTTCCCAGTGCTTCTCGGCATTATTGCTGGTGTATTTTGTGCTCGCCATTGGCTCACTGTACAGACGCAAGATCGTCAAAATATCCGGGCCATCCTTCGCTCGAATGCGCAAGGCCGCCCGAATCATGAACGAGTTCCATCGCAGCGTACGGCGGTTCCTGTTTGTGATGTTTGTAGGTGCCGTATTCGTGGGTGTGCTGACCTGGCTGGCGTTTTTGGCCTTGGGCGTTGAGCAAGCCGGTTTTTGGGGCGTTCTGGCCGGCATCGCCAGTGCCGTTCCGTATCTGGGGCCGTTCCTGGTGCTCGTGGGCACGGGTATGGCCGCCTTCATACAGTTTGGTGAATTGGAAATGTCGATCATTGTTGCCGGTACGTCGCTGGCCATCACCAGCATTCAGGGCTATCTGCTGACGCCCTGGCTCACCAGCCATATTTCCAGCCTCAACGCGGTTGCCATTTTTATTGGCCTGCTGTTCTGGGGCTGGCTTTGGGGCCCCGTGGGGCTCGTGGTTGCCACTCCAATCCTGATGATCGTCAAATCACTGTGCGACCATGTTGTTAATTTGCGCCCAGTGGGTGAATTGCTGGGTAAATAGGCAGGTAAACCGCTCAGCGATCAATAGTCCGGAGGCTGAATTTGATGAATATCTGACAATTCCCTGACCTGAGACTGACAAACCATCCCTTACTCTACGTTTCCATTACTCGGCCCACAGAGTGTTCCCTCAAACGTAGAGTCCTGTTATGCCAACTTCATCGCCGGCAAGAAACGTTTCACTGCCTGAAAGTGTGTATCGCTGGTTCAGATGGGCCGGCGCCTATGCACCAATACTCATGCTGTTCTGCACCATTCTTCTTATAGGAGGACTGTCCCGGTCTTTGTTGGTGGCCTGGCAATTTGATCGGGTCGAGACGACCTCCGTCTGGCCCGGTATTTTTCTTCACGGCCTGCGGGTAGATCTGATCATGGCTGGCATGGTCGTGGCGCCATTGGTGCTGCTCCTTCCGGTTCTCGGCCATAGGTATTGCTGGGCGGTCTGGAAGCGTCTTACTTTTCTCTGGGCACTGGTCGTGGTTTGCACGTTCCTCTTCATGGAGTTGTCCACCCCGACTTTCATAGCCGAATACGATGTTCGCCCCAATCGGCTGTTTATCGAATATCTGAATTATCCCAGGGAAGTACTGAGCATGCTTTGGGAGGGCTATCTGACCACCGTCGTCCTGGGCGTCCTGATTGTGATTACTCTGACATGGCTATTCGCCCGGCTGATGAAACCATGGCTGAAGGAAGCCAAACCCGGCAATTACCGCAAAGCTTTAATGGTATGGCCAATTATCGTGCTCCTGGTATTTATAAGCGTTCGATCCACAACAGGCCACCGGCCGGCGAATCCCGCCATGTTTGCACTAACCTCCGATGCACTGGTGAACTCGCTGATTCTTAATTCGACCTGGTCCGTGGCGTTTGCGATCTACAACCTTAAACACGAGGCAGAGGCCAGCGATAATTACGGTTCCATGGCTATGTCCCGCATTCTGGACGAAGTACGGAATGAGCCATGGCTGAGCAACGCCGAATTCGAGTCAGAACGGTTTCCAACGCTGCACCACCAAACCCCGGCCCGGACACGATCAAACCCGCTCAACCTGGTGATCGTGCTTGAGGAAAGCCTGGGTGCGACTTTTGTGGAATCGCTCGGTGGAACACCCGTCACCCCACATCTGGAGGCTCTGAAGGACTCTGGCTGGTGGTTCGAAAACCTGTATGCCACCGGCACAAGATCCGTGCGGGGCATCGAGGCCGTCATTTCAGGCTTCCTGCCGTCTCCCGCACGCAGCGTGGTGAAACTATCCCTGTCCCAGACCGACTTCTTTACCCTCGGCGAGCTGCTGAAAGGAAAAGGCTATGACACGGGCTTCATATATGGTGGGGAGGCCCACTTTGACAACATGCGCAGCTTTTTCACCGGCAATGGCTTCGACACGATTGTCGACCAGCAGGACTACACCGATCCGAGTTTTACCGGTAGCTGGGGCGTCAGCGATGAAGATCTATTTGAAAAAACCCATGATGAGCTGAAGCAACTGCATACCTCGGGGAAACCTTTTTTCCGTCTGGTTTTTTCGTCCTCCAACCACACACCGTTTGAGTTTCCTGACGGACGTATTGAGCCATACGACGACGAGAAAAACACCGTCAACAATGCCGTCAAATACGCGGATCACGCCCTGGGTGAATTCATGGAATCTGCTCGCAACAGCGATTACTGGAAGGATACGCTGTTTCTGATTGTGGCCGACCATGACGCCAGGGTTTGGGGTGATGAACTGGTGCCTATCAAGAATTTCCAGATTCCGGGGTTGATTCTGGGAGCCGACATTGAAAGCCGGAAAATCCAGACCGTCACTAGCCAGATCGACCTGGCGCCAACGCTGTTGTCTCTCATGGGCATCGCCAGCGAGCACCCCCTGATGGGTCGCGACCTGGCGGCGTTCCCGGACGCACCCGGTCGGGCGATGATGCAGTTCAATGATTACTACGCCTGGATGGACAACCACTTCAACGTGACGGTGCTACGTCCCGACCAGCCACCTCTGGCCGGCGTTTACTCCAGAGACCGGGGGCAGACCCAATACCTGGAACAGGCGCCATCCGAAACCCTGTCCAACAGAGCCCTTGCCCATGCCCTGTTGCCGTTAAAACTCTATAATAACCGCTCGTATGGCCTACCCGGTAAATCACCAGGGCCCATTCATGATTAGAGAGAGTGAAACGACAAACCGTCAACTCCGATTATCAATCTCAATCAGGAACTCGGTACCCCGATCATCCGATTGGGCAACTCTGATCCCCCAACCCAATCGTTCACATACCAGGCGAACAATGAGCAATCCGAACGTTGTGTTGTTGAGTTGATCTGTTTTGGATATGACGCCACTGGGTTCATTCGATAATCTGAGAGTCTCCACCGCCGTCTCGGGAAGACCTGAACCAAAGTCTTTTATCAGGATCCCGTTCCACAGGATATGGACCTCAATATGAGACTGAGTGTGACGCAGCGCATTCTGCAAAAGGTTACGCAGCAACATACGCACCAGTACAGGGTGGGCTCTGACCCTGAGATCCGGACTGTCATCCAATATCGTGATGCGACCAGCCTGAGCCTGGTGCCCATGCTCCAGGTCATCAATCGTATTCTGGATGATGTCCTTCACCACAATGATCCTTGCATCGTCGCTGGAAGCCTCACTGCGGGCCAGTTCCAACAGGACTTCTGTATCATCGCGCATTGTTTGCATTGCCCGACGGAGGCGGTCCAGAGTTTTCTGATCAGCCTCCGATAGGCTTTGGCGCTGTTCCAGTACGTTCAGCGCACCGCTCATCACTGCCAGAGGCGTACGAAGTTCATGGCTGGCAAGCTTTACAAAGGACTTTTCCCGTTCGATATGGGTCTCAAGCTCTGAGAGGAAACGATTGAATGCATCGGCAATGTCGCAAAACTCCTGGTCGCGATAGTGGGTGGCAATTCTCGGCATGGAAGATCCTGGCTCCGTGCCCAGCACCTCGCGAGTCAGCTTCTTGAAAGGACGCACAAGATAGCGAGCGCCCGCCCGAGCAATAAAATAAGCGACCAGGAGCATACCGGCTGCGACACCAACCAGAACAAGCTGAACGAGGAACTCACGGTTCTCCATGATGGTAATATCCTGGGCCAGGAAAAGCTTACCACCGGGTTCATTCAGCTGTTCGCCGACAATCAACAGCGTTGTCTCACCCACCTCGACTTCCCGGGAGAATGGCAGGGTGCGGCCCTGGAAATAGTCCGGCAGAACCGCTTCCGCCTCTCCCTCCGGTAGGAAGACTGCCTCCAGGCGCCCCGTTTTTACCGGCTGGAATCTATCTTCGAGAAGCTGTTGCTTGAAATAGTCCGCATCTGCCTTTAGTTCAAGGTCCAGGATGGTGTCTTCAATGTCCTCAACAAACTGCTCAACAATGAACATTGATACCGCCGCAGTGGCGGCAATCAGGGCGAACAGGGTTCCGGTCAGTCGGGCAGTCAGCGATGACTTCATGGTGTAGTCCGATCTGTATCTTCCGGCGACTCCAGTCGGTAACCCCTGCCGTGTATCGTTTTTATCAGGCCGTTGCCAAGGCTCCCCTGCAAGGATTTCCTGAGGGTGTAGATTTGAGTCCGCAAGTTGTTGCCCTCTGCATCTCCATAACGAGCGCCACCCCATAAGGCATCAGTCAATGCCGTATGGCCAAGAAAGTTCGGATAGGCTCGCATCAGCAGTTCGAACAATCGTGACGACGTGCCAGACAGAGTTGTTTTCAGCCCGTGCAACTCAACTTCCAGAGTGCCAGGATCAAATCGGATCTCTCCAGCCTGCAGTACCGGCTTCAACGGTGAGTGTCGCCGGTGAAGCGCCTCAATTCTCAGTTGCAATTCTCTCAGTTCAAACGGCTTCACGAGATAGTCGTCCGCACCGCAATCGAATCCTTTTTCTTTGTCGTTCAGGGCACTGAGGGAGGTCATTAGAATGATGGGAGTCTGGCATCGCAAATCCTCGCGAATACGCCGGCAAACATCAAAGCCGTTCACACCGGGTAGCATCAGGTCGAGAACGATGACGTCGTAGCTTTGCGTGGCCAGCAAATGCAACGCGGTCAAACCATCGGCAGCAAAGTCGAGGCAATAGCGATCTTCCCCCAGGAACTCGAAAAGATTTTCCGCAAGGTCTACCTGATCTTCCACTATCAGCAGTCTAAGGGGCGGTCTATCAGCTGTCATTCCATCGAATTCCATTGGTGTTGAAGGGCGTTCGTTTACCCTCTTGTCTGAAACCATCGATCATTACTGAACGCATAGGTTAGCAGCCTATTATCAGATCTTTGTCGGAGTTTTATAAGGAAATTGTCAAAATCAGAGAAACCGCTGTGAAGTCATGACACGACAACGGTCGAGAGCCCCACCACCCACTGGATCATCGGCGAGGGATAAACGCCCAGCACCAGAATCAATACGGCCACAACCAGCAGCGTCAACCCACCGATACGGTTGCCCCAGTCGTTGGTGGCATCCATCCGGCGCATGCCGGGTTCCGGCAGGTACAGGGTGACCATCACTCTCAGATAGTAGAACAGCCCAATGGCGCTGCCTGCGACGATACCGCCCACCAGCCACCAGCGGTTTTCGGCAACCCCCAGTGCCAACACATAGAACTTGCCGATAAATCCTGCAGTGAGCGGAATGCCAGCCAGAGACAGGAAGCTCACGGTCATCACTGCAGCCAGCCATGGACGACGCCAGAACAGCCCACGGTAATAATGCAGTCCGGCGGCATCTTCACCACTAAACGGGCTGGACAGCTGGGTAACCACGCCGAAGGCTGCCAGTGTGGTGACCAGGTAGGTCACCAGATAAACCCCCACGGTTTCTACCGCCAGAGCTCCACCTGCAACGATGGCCACCATCAGGTAGCCAAAATGAGCAATGGAGGAATAGCCAAGCAGTCGTTTCAGGTTGGACTGGAACAGCGCCAACAGGTTGCCCCCCAACATGGTGATCAGGGCCAACAGTGTTATCAGTGTGTTCAACCAGTCGTTGTTAAACACCGGCGCAACTGTCACCAGACGCAGCAACAGCACGAACACCGCCAGCTTGCTGACCGTGGCCAGGAAAATGGTGGCCGGCGCTGGCCCGCCCTGGTAAACGTCCGGCGTCCAGAGATGAAAGGGAACAATGGAGAGCTTGAAGCCAAGCCCTACCAGCATTAGCACAGCCCCGGCGAGCGTCCATGCATCGGAGGTGCTTGCCAGCCCCGTCGCCAGGCCCGCCAGGTCCAGATGCCCGGTGCGGGCATAGATCAACGCCATGCCAAACAACAGAAACGCCGTCGCGGCCGCAGACAGAACCAGATACTTGATGCCGGCTTCCAGCGACCGTTCTGCCCGAAAGCTGTAGGCCAACATGCCGTAGAGGGGCATCGACAACAGTTCCAGACTGATGAACAGGGTCGCCAGGTGATCGCTGGCCACCAGTCCCAATGCCCCGGTCACGGCACACAACAGCAACAGGTAAAACTCTTCCTTCGGGCCGATATAACCGGTCAGGTAATGATGACTCAGGGCCACCGTGACCAGCGCACACAACAACACCAGCACGCTGCCCATTAACGCCAGCCCATCCACAGCCATCAGTGGCGGCGATGACAATGCTGTTGAGGCCACAGGCACGCAGGCCAGAGCCAATGCCAGCCCAATGGCCGAAACCAACGCCGTGGCGCCATGGTGCCGCTGCCAGGCTACACCAAGCATGACGATCACCGCCGTGACACCAACAACGATCAGTGGTGCGAGTGCAACCAGATTTGCCAGGGTCAGCATCAGTTCACCTCCCCTGAACGGCTTGCCAGTTCTGCTCCGGCTTGCTGAAACAGCTCGGCAGCCGGGCCCGCTATCGGCGCGGTAATGTCGAGTATTGGCTGAGGATAGAGCCCCACCATTACCGTCAGCACAAGCAGCGCCAGCATCATGCCGTACTCCCTCGCGTCCGGCCCTTTCAAGGCGCCCTGGCGGTATTCCGGACCATAATGCACCCGCTGCATCAGTAGCAGGGAGTATATCGCCGCCAGCACCAGCCCGACGCTGGCAATCACCACGACGACCGGTGCATTGGGGAAGGTGCCAAACAGCACCATGAATTCGCCCACGAAGTTGGCCGTGGCTGGCATCCCCAGGGAGGCGGCGACGAAACACAGGGTAAAACCGGGCAGCACCGGGATTCGCCCCCATAAGCCGCCCATGATCCGCATGTCACGGGTGTGAATGCGCTCATACAGTTGGCCGCTGAGAATGAACAGCCCGGCACTGGAGAAGGCATGGGCCACCATGAGGATAATGGCCCCCTGAATCGCCAGTTCCGAGCCCGAATACAAGGCAATCAGCACGAAGCCCATGTGGGAGATACTGGTATAGGCGATCAGGCGCTTTATGTCCTGCTGGCCACATGCCAGTACGGCGCCGTAGATAATGCCCACCAGCCCGAGTGTCATGGCGACAGGCGCAAACGCCTGAGACTCTTCCGGGAACAGCGGCAGCGCAAACCGCAGGATGCCATAGGCAGCGGTTTTCAACAGAATACCGGCGAGGTCGACACTGCCAGCTGTCGGCGCCTGGGCATGGGCATCCGGAAGCCAGCCGTGGAATGGGACCACCGGCAGCTTCACGGCAAATGCCACGAAAAAGCCCAGCATCAACCAGGGCGCCAGCGCATCGGGAACATCGGTGCCCAGCAAAGTATCGTAGCTGAAAGACAGTTCGCCGGTGTTGGAGTAATGAACGAACACCAGTGACAGTATCGCCACCAGCATCAACAAGCCACTCGCCTGGGTGTAGATAAAGAAACGGGTCGCAGCGCGAATCCGGGTCTGCCCCGCTGAGCCACTGTGCCCCCATAGCGCGATCAGGAAGTACATCGGCACCAGCATCATTTCCCAGAACAGGAAGAACAGGAACAGGTCCAGCGCCAGGAATACACCCACAACACCACCGAGGATGAACAGCAGGTTCAGATGGAAGAAACCCACACGGTGGTCAATCTCGTGCCAGGAACAGAGCACGGCCAGTGCGCCTAGGAAGCCAGTCAACGCCACCAGGATCAGCGACAGGCCATCCATCGCCAGATGAATCTCAATACCGAAACGCGGGATCCAGGACGTTCTCCATTCCAGCAGCCAATGCCTGGTGACCTCGCCCGGCAACGCAAAATCACCGGTTACCCAGAGCACCAGGCTGATGATCAGAACAAACAACATGGTAGCCAGCGCTATCCAGCGAGGCGCCCGATCGCCCCACCGGTCCGCCTGCCAGCACAGCAGCCCACCTATAAATGGGATCAGGATCAGCCATACAAGGATCATGCGTTCCCTCCCGGCAACACCGCCAGAGCCAGCAGGATGATCGTGGCGCCCAACACCATCACCAGGGCGTAGTTACGCATGCGACCGTTCTGGCTTTTCACCAGCCCGGCATTAAGCGCACGCGCCAACAGCGCCGGCAAATTCATCACCAGGTTCACCAGATCCACCCTCAGAACCTTCACCACCCACTGCCAGGGCTGCACCAGCACCCGGTCAAACAGGGCGTCAAAACCCCACGCATGGTGCCAGAGTGTCCACAGGCGGGCGCCTATACCCTGCCCGGTCTTTTTTGTGAGCCATTCCCTTTGCCGCAGGAACAGCCATGCTGCCAGCAGCAAACCCGCAACAGCGGCGCCCATGGCCAGTACCTGCAGCAGGGTGTGGCCGGTTTCCGCTGCTTCTCCGGGTGCGTCCGGGAAGAGTTCACCGAGGCCGGGATAAAGCCAGGCGCCAACAAAGGTGGACAGCACCGCCAGCACGATCAACGGCAGGTGATGAGTCAGTGGGTTGGTGCCGGGCTCCGGATGTCGGGCGTGGTCGCTGCCCGGCTCGCCATGGAAGGTGCCGAGAATCAGCCGAACCGTGTAGATGCCGGTCAACGCCGCGCCCAGCAATCCCACAATCAATAGGCCGGTCTGGTCAGCCGCCATTGCCTGCCACAGGATTTCGTCCTTGCTGAAAAAGCCAGCCGACACCAGTGGCAATGCCACCAGTGCCGCACCGCCCGCGAGGAAGCCACCATAAGCCACGGGCAACTTGCGCCAGAGACCGCCCAGCCGACGCATGTCCTGTTCATGGTGGCAACTGATGATCACCGCCCCGGCAGACAGGAACAACAGAGCCTTGAAAAAGGCGTGGGTCACCAGATGAAAGATCGCAGCATCGAATGCGCCTACGCCTAACGCCACGAACATGTAGCCAATCTGGCTCATGGTGGAATAGGCCAGTACGCGCTTGATATCGGTCTGTGCCAGAGCCGCAAAGGCCGCCAGCAGCAGAGACACAGCCCCGATCACACCGACCAGCAGGAGCACATCCGGGGCCAGAAGGAACAGGCCATTGAGCCGGGCAATCAGGTACACGCCCGCCGTGACCATGGTCGCCGCGTGGATCAGCGCAGACACCGGCGTAGGGCCGGCCATGGCGTCGGGCAACCAGGTATGCAGCGGCACCTGAGCCGACTTGCCAAGGGCACCGCCAAGTACCAGCAGCGCCGCCAGGTTGGCGGTTGTACTGCCTTCCTGCCACTGCTGCGGTGCCAGGGCCAGCAATTGCTGGATATCGAGTGTGCCCAGCTCCATGAAGATCAGGAACAGCCCGAGTGCCAGGAACACGTCGCCAATGCGGGTTACCACAAACGCCTTGAAGGCCGCCCAGCCATTGGCGCTGCCCTGATAGTAATAGCCAATCAGGCCATAGCTGCAGAGGCCGACACCCTCCCAACCTAGGAACAACAGCAGCAGGTTGTCTCCCAGCACCAGCAGCATCATGCTGAATACAAACAGGTTCATCCAGGCGTAGAAGCGGGTAATGCCTTCCTCACCGGTCATGTACCAGGCGGCGAACAGATGAATCAGGAAACCGACTCCGGTAATCACTGACATCATCACCAGTGCCAGGCCATCCACTGCCAGGCCGATGGTGGGCTGGAAATCCTCGACGGCAATCCAGGTCCAAAGGGTTATACCTTCACTACCGCCGGAATGAGCCATCATTGCCCACGCCGTGGCCAGCGCCGCCAGCCCTACGCTACCGACGCCCACCACGGAACTGGCCAACGCACCCAGGCGTCCGCCGCTGAACGCCAGGATCAGTGTGCCCGCCAGAGGCAACAGAAACGAAAGAGTCACTGCCATCGCCATCATCCACGCATCCTGCTAACGGCATCCAGATTCAGGGAGCGGAACCGCTGGTAAAGCTGGATCATCAGCGCCAGCCCAACGCTGGCTTCCGCCGCCGCCAGGGTAATCACCAACAGGAACATGGCCTGCCCATCCGGCTGGTTCCAGGCTGTGGCTCCCACCACAAATGCCAGCGCCGCCGCATTCAGCATGACTTCCAGGCTCATCAGCACAAACAGCATGCTACGGCGCAGCATCAGCCCCAGCAGCCCCAGACTGAACAGAATAGCGGCCAGGATCAGCCCATGCTCCATGGGAATGCCCGTCATGAGCGGCCTCCCTGGTTTCGGTTATCCATTGACGTCTGCTTTCGCAAGGGGTTTGATCGCCGGCCCACATGGGAAGCCGTCACCAGGGCGGCCAGCAGGAGAATAGCTGCCAGTTCCACTACCATCAGCCAGGGCCCGAACAAGGTCAGGGCCACGGCCCGTGCGGTCAGCAGCTCACCATCGATCATCTGCCCCATGCCACCCTGACCGATCAGAACGGCCAGGGCACCTAGCAGCAGCAACGTCAGCAACGACGGCCCCACCCAATGGCGCGGATTCCGCCATGACGGTTCCTGCTCCGCATCCGACCGCAGGTTCAGCATCATCACCACGAACACAAACAGCACCATGATCGCCCCGGCGTACACGATGATTTCCAGGGCGCCGACAAACGGTGCCCCCAGAGCAAAGAACACCAGTGCCACGGCGATCAGTGACACTATCAGATACACCACCGCATGAACCGGGCTGGTGCCGGTGATCACCCCGATGGTGGCCAGCACCGCCACCAGTCCGCTGATATAGAAGGCCAGTTCCATCAGGTTGCCTCCTTCAGGTTACGGTCGCAATTGCGATGACGATCAGGGTAACAACGTGCGCACATCCTCCGGCGCCTCCTCGTTCTGGGCCTGGCCCTTGTCTTTACCACCGATGGCCATGCCCGCCACTTTGTAGAAGTGGTAGTCATGGTCCTTGCCGGGACCGTTGATCAGCAGGTCCTCTTTTTCGTAGACCAGTTGCTGGCGATCGTACTCGCCCATCTCGAAGTCCGGCGTCAGTTGGATGGCCGACGTCGGGCAGGCCTCCTCGCACATGCCACAGAAGATGCAGCGGGAGAAGTTGATGCGGAAGAACTCCGGGTACCAGCGGCCGTCTTCCTGCTCGCCCTTTTGCAGTGAAATGCAGTCCACCGGGCAGGCCACCGCGCATAGGTTGCAGGCCACGCAACGCTCTTCCCCGTCCGGGTCGCGGGTCAGTACGATACGCCCTCGATAGCGTGGTGGCAGATAGACGTCCTGCTCCGGGTAATTCACCGTCTCCCGCTTGCGGAAGCTGTGCATGAACACCATGCCCAGTGTTCGCAATTGCGACCAGGTGGCGGGCACCAGCCAGAGCATACGTTTGATCACCGAGACTGTTTGTCTTTCCATAAGGCCTCCCTATTCGGCCACCAGGAGCATGACCGCCCCCGTGGCCAGCAAGTTAATCAGCGTGAGCGGCAGGCACACCTTCCAGCCAAAGCTCATCACCCGGTCATACCGGGGCCGGGGCAACGACGCCCGCAGCAGGATAAACAGCATCAGGAAAAAGCCGGTCTTGAGCGCAAACCACAGGATTGGCGGCAGCCACGGGCCGTGCCAGCCGCCAAAGAACAGCGTGACGATCAGCGCCGACACCAACACCATGCCCACGTATTCGCCGATGAAAAACAGGCCGAACTTCATGCCGGAATATTCAATGTGGTACCCGTCAGCCAGTTCCTGTTCCGCTTCCGGCTGGTCAAACGGATGGCGGTGAGTCACCGCAATACCAGCAATCAGGAAGGTGGCAAAACCGAAGAACTGGGGAATGATGAACCAGAAACCTTCCTGGGCGTTGACGATGTCCCGCAGGTTGAACGACCCGGCCATGGCCACCACACCCATCAGCGACAACCCCATGAACACTTCGTAGGACAGTGTCTGGGCCGTCGCCCGCATGGCGCCCAGCAGCGCGTATTTGTTGCCGCTGGACCAGCCCCCGAGCAACACAGCGTATACGTTGACCCCAGCCATGGCCAGGAAAAACAGCAGGCCAATGTGCATGTCCGCCACGCCCCACCCGGGGGTGATAGGGATGATCACGAACGATAGCAGCAAGGAGGCAAAGGCAATCACCGGCGCCAGGACGAACAGCGGTCGGTCGGCGAACGGCGGTATCCAGTCCTCCTTGAAAAAGATCTTGATCATGTCCGCAACCAGTTGCAGAGTGCCAAACGGTCCGACCCGATTGGGCCCGTAACGGTCCTGCCAGAGCCCCAGCAGGCGACGCTCCACCACTGTCATAACGGCACCCAGCAGCACGGCGCCCAGCAGGATAACCAGCGCCTGGAACATCCCCCAGGCAATGGCAGCCAATTGCGGAGTCCACCAGCTCATGGCTCACCTCCAGCGGAGTTGTCCAGTGCGACTGGCTCTCCCGGAAGCAGTCCGGCAAACAGCCCGGCTGGAAGACCGATCCAGCCTTTGGGCCAACCATCCTGCTGAACCACCGATAGCGTTTCCTCGAGAATGGTCACCGTGTCACCGCTCCGGACCGACAAGTGTTCAGCGTCGTCGGTGCTCAGGGTGACACTGGGCGTTTGCGTACGCTCCTGTATGGGCGCAGCCAACGAGGACGTCTCTTCGCCACCAAACAGCCGCGGCAGAATCAGGGCCCGTAAAGCTGGCGAGCTTTCTCCGCTTTCGACGTCTTCGGCACGTTGAGGCGGCGGGCTGTAATGGCCCTGTCCCGGGACCGGACATATCAAACGCACGCCGGGGTCACCGCCGCGCAAATGCCCGCCTACTTCATCGGTAAACTTGTTCCAGGCCTGGGGCGAGTTCCAACCTGGCGCCCAGGCAAAGGGCACCTGCTGCCGCGGCTCGTGATAACCGCTGTATCCTTCCATGGAATAGGCAAACGCGGAATCCGGGTCCTGCGGCACCCGTGGCTCGCTGACGTTCTGGTTCGCCCGCATGGAAGTACGGCCGCTGTATCGGTGGGGCTCCCGCGCCAGCTGCAGGCCATCAATGCGGTAGTGTGAGGCGGGAGCGGCCTCCTCCATACCGCCCAGCTCTGGATGAGCCTCGACACACGCTGCAATGACGGTATCCAGCGTAATATCACCGGCCCTCTCGCCTTGCAGGTTCACCGCCATTGCGTGCAACCAGCGCCAGCTTTCGTGAATACGGCTTTCCGGCCGCATGTAAACGGGGTCATAGACCTGGAAAAAACGTTGCGCCCGGCCTTCCAGATTCACCAGCGTACCGTCCGCCTCAGCAAAACTGGCCGCAGAAAGCAGGAAACTGGCGCGCTCGGCCGTTGCCGTGCGTTGATGATCGAGCACAACGCAGATCTCTGCCTGCGCCAGCGCTGCATCCACCATTTTCCGGGGCAATCGTTGGTACAGGTCGTTTTCCAGCACCACCACGGCATCCGCTCGGCCATTGGCCAGTTCCTCCAGAGCCCAGTCCAGCGGTTGGCCGCCCATCAGGGATACGCCTGCGCTATTGGCTTCGCGCCGTATCAGTGTCAGCCCGCCCCGTTTTGCGCGCCGGGACAACGCTCTGGCCACATTCCCGGCCGCTTCCAGTACCGGTTCTGAGCCCAGCGACCCACCACTCACCACCAGCGGACGTTCTGCCGCCATTAAAGCAGTAGCAATGGTTTCGGCAGCCTCGGCCATGTCCTCGGAAAGCCCCTCCACTGGCGGGGCTGCCGGGTCGATCCGATGAGCCACCGCAAAGCCAAGGCTGGCAATGCCATCCGGGCTCAGGGCATAGCGAGCTGCGGCCACATCGTCCAGATCCGTGGCAGTGGGCCAGGCGATAAACAGCGGATGGTAACGATCCTGCGCCAGGGTTTTGAGAGCTTCGGCATTCCAGGCGGGCACACCAATGGTCTCACCCAGCGCCTCACGCCGTGCCAGGGCCGCTTGTCGAAGGCTCAGGCCCAGGCGACCGGCACTCTGGACCGGGTCTTCGCCCAGCACCAGCACCGCGTCGTGATCTTCGATGTCCCGTGGCGTGGGCGTTGGCAGGCCGGAATGGCGTTGCAGATGATTCATCAGGTCAAGGCAGGCCTGTTCCCGTGCCTCAATGCCGGTGGAGAATTTTTCCACGCCGACCAGTGCCTGTAACTGGTGATTACTCTCCAGGCTTGCCCGTGGCGAGCCGATGCCGATCACACGGCGCGAATGGCGCAGAGCGTCGCTGATACGGGTGAGAGCGGTGTCCACTTCGAGGCTGATCGGCTCACTGCCTGACGATTCCCGACATTCCGGCAGCCGCGGACGGTCTGCGCGGTTGACGTAACCGTAGCCGAACCGGCCCCGGTCACAGAGGAAATAACCGTTCACCTCACCGTGGTAGCGATTTTCAATACGGCGCAGTTCTCCGTATCGCTCCCCTGGGCTGATGTTGCACCCCATTGAACACTGGTGGCAGATGCCGGGCGCAAACTGCAAATCCCACTTGCGGGTGTAACGCTCGGAATGGCTCTGATCCGTGAACACGCCGGTGGGGCATACTTCCGTGAGATTGCCGGCAAAGGGGCTTTCCAGAATGCCTTCTTCGTAGCGACCGAAATAGACATTATCCTTGGCACCAAAGGCGCCCAGATCCGTACCACCGGCGTAGTCGTTGTAAAAGCGTACACAGCGATAACAGGTAATGCACCGGTTCATCTCATGGGCAATGAACGGGCCCAGATACTGGTTCCGGCGCGTGCGCTTGCGGAACCGGTAACGGCGGCGGTCATGGCCCGTCATCACCGTCATGTCCTGCAGGTGACAATGCCCACCCTCTTCGCACACCGGGCAGTCGTGGGGATGGTTGATCATCAGCCACTCCACAACACTGGCGCGGAAGGCTTTGGCTTCCTCATCGTCGATATCAATGCGGGTCTGGTCCGCGGCTGGCGTCATGCAGGACATCACCACCATGCCCTTGTCGTCGTCCTTGTTCTTGTACTGTTTGACCGCGCACTGGCGGCAGGCCCCCACACTGCCCATGGCCGGGTGCCAGCAGAAATAGGGAATGTCCAGGCCGAGGGACAGACACGCCTGGAGCAGGTTGTGGGCTCCGTTGACTGTATAGCGTTGTCCATCCACGTGAATCGTCGCCATGATGCCTGCCTATCCTTCGATGACTTTCGTTCAGACTTCTCCCACCGGAATCGGGTCCTGATGGGCCTTACCCCTGGGTTTGCTGACGCCCTGCTCAAACTCCTGCCGGAAGTGTTTCAGGGCCGTCTGTAACGGCATGGCGGCGCCGGGCGCATGGGCGCAGAAGGTCAGCCCTGGGCCGCAGTCCGCCGCCAACTTGTCCAGTAGTTCGATATCGCCGGTTTCACCCTGCCCCAGTTCCAGTGCCCACAGCAGTTTGACCGTCCACGGCAGCCCGTCCCGGCAAGGGGTGCACCAGCCACAGGATTCCCGCGCAAAAAACTCCTCCAGGTTGCGCATCAGCGCCACCATGCTCTGCTCCTGAGGCACCACCGTCAGCAGTCCCGTCCCCAGGCGGCTGCCTTCCTTGCCCACGGTGTCGAAATCCAGCGGCAGGTCCAGATGCTCCGGCAACAGAAACCCGGTGCTGGCGCCGCCTGGAAGCCAGGCCTTGAGTGATTGGTTGCCACGCATGCCCCCAGCCCGCTCAAGGATCTCGGCGCCGGTTGTTCCCATGGGCAACTCCCACAGGCCGGGCTTATCCACCGGGCCGGACACGCCATACAGTTTGCTGCCGCCATCTGCGGTGCGGTCGCCCGAAAGTGCCTGATACCAGTCCGCACCCTTGAGGATCACCGCCGGCACGTTGCACAGGGTTTCCACGTTGTTCACCACCGAGGGCTTGCCCCAGGCCCCGGACTGGCCCGGAAACGGAGGTTTCGCACGGGGGTTGGCCCGTTTGCCTTCCAATGAGTTGATCAGCGCGGTTTCCTCACCGCAGATGTAGCGCCCAGCGCCGGTGTGCACGGCAATGTCGAAATCAAAGCCACTGCCGTTGATGTCAGCACCTAGCCAACCCGCCTCACGGGCCTCGTCCAGAGCGCGGTTCAGAACTCGCGCTGCCTCCACGTATTCACCGCGTAAAAAGATGTATCCGTAAAAGGATTTGTTGGCCAAAGCCCCCAGTATCATGCCTTCGATCAGCAGGTGTGGCTGTTGCTCCATCAGCAGGCGGTCCTTGAAGGTGCCCGGTTCCATCTCGTCCGCATTGCAGATCAGGTAACCCCGGGGCATGTTGCCGCCCTGCAGGGTCAGGCTCCACTTGAGCCCGGCCGAGAAGCCGGCACCGCCACGGCCTCGCACATTGGCGTCTTTCATGGTGGCAATGATGGCCTGAGGGTCGCCGTTGTCCAGGGCCGTACGAACCGACTGATAGCCATCCTTGAGCAGGTATTCGTCAAGCCAGATCACTTCGCCGTCGTCACGCAGCCGCCAGGTCAGCGGATGGGTATCCGGATGACGATCCGCCTCCGGTTGCAACAGCCGGCTGCGATAACGCACGGATGTACGCTGGCTGGAAATGGACTCGCTCATGGGTAACCCTCCAGCAGACCCGGCAGGTCATCCGGTGACACCGGGCCATAGGTGTCATTATCAATCATCAGAGCCGGCGCGCCATCGCAGGCACCCAGGCAACAGACCGGTAGCAGGGTGAACCGGCCGTCTTCTGTCGTCTGGCCATAGTCAATTCCAAGATGACTCGCCAGAGCCTGTTTCAATTCATCGAAACCACTCAGAAAACAGGAACTGCTGTCACAGACCAGCACCACGTGCCGACCCACCGGCTGACGGAAGATCAGGCTGTAGAAGGTCGACACGCCCTCTACCGATGCGGGGCCGATACCAAGAACCTTTGCAATGGCGCCAATGGCACCGTCCGGCACCCAGCCGTGACGGCGCTGAACAATTTTCAGGGCCTCAATACACGCGGCCTGGGGTTGCTCGTAATGCGCCATCTCTTCCAGCATTGCGGTCTCGTCCGCCGGATGAAGTTCGAATCCATCGGTGCCGATAATCTGATGTGTCTGCGGTGTCGTTGTCATCATCAGCGGTCCACGTCTGCCATCACGAAGTCGATACTGCCCAGATGGGCGATCAAGTCCGGCACGAAGCCTCCGCGCATCACTGCCGGTATCTGCTGCAGGTGTGGAAAACTCGGTGTACGGATGCGGGTACGGTAGCTCATGGTGTTGCCGTCACTGGTCAGGTAATAACTGTTGATGCCTTTGGTGGCCTCAATCATCTGCAGGGATTCATTGGGTTCCAGTACCGGCCCCCAGGACACCTGCAGGAAGTGGGTAATCAGCGTTTCGATATGCTGCAGCATGCGTTCCCGGGGCGGCGGCGTGGTCAGCGGATGATCCGCTTTATAGTCGCCCGCGGGCATATTGTTGACGCATTGCTGGATGATCCGGAGGCTCTGGCGCATTTCGTCGATGCGCAACTGACCCCGGTCGAACACATCCCCGTTGTGACCCAGCGGCACCTCAAAATCGAACTGTTCATAACCGGAGTACGGCCGCTGCTTGCGCAAATCAAAATCGCAGCCGGTGGCCCGCAGGTTAGGCCCGGTCACCCCCCACTCCAGTGCCTCGGCGGTGTTGAAGGCCGCCACATGGCGGGTCCGCTCACGCACGATGGCGTTGTCCATCATTGCCCGCTCGTACTCCTTCAGGCGTGCGGGCATCCAGTCCAGAAAGCCCTGCACCAGTTTTTCCCAACCCTGTGGCAAGTCCTGCATCACACCGCCAATGCGGTACCAGGCCGGGTGCATGCGAAACCCCGTAATGCCTTCGATCACCTCATAGCCCCGCTGCCGGTCGCTGAAGGTGTAGAACACAGGTGTCATGGCGCCCAGGTCCTGCAGGTAAGTCCCGAGGAACAACAGATGGCTGGTAATGCGGAACATCTCGGCCATCATCACCCGAATCACCTTCACCCTGTCCGGCACCTCAATACCGGCCAGTTTTTCTGCCGCCAGCACATAAGGCAGGTTGTTCATCACCCCACCGGTGTAATCAATGCGATCGGTGTAGGGAATAAAGCTGTGCCACGATTGGCGCTCGGCCATTTTCTCGGCGCCCCGGTGGTGGTAGCCAATGTCAGGCACACAATCGACGATTTCCTCACCGTCCAGTTGCAGCACAATGCGAAAAGCCCCGTGGGCGGACGGGTGATTAGGCCCCAGGTTGAGGAACATGAACTCCGCCCCGTCGCGTTCACGCTGCATGCCCCAGGCTTCCGGGTCGAACCGCATGGCTTCCTGTTCCGCATCCTGGCCTTCCACGGTCAGGGTGTAGGGGTCAAACTCGGTGGCCCGGGCGGGGTAATCCTTCCGCAGTGGGTGGCCTGTCCACGTTGGCGGCATCAGGATCCGCTCAGGATGCGGATGTCCGGCGACGGCGATGCCAAACATGTCCAGGATTTCCCGCTCGTACCAATTGGCATTGGCGAAGACTTTGCTAACAGTAGGTACCCGCAGATCACTCTCTGGCAGCCCAACCTTCAGGATCAGGTCTTCATTACGCTCCACCGACAGCACGTGGTAGAACACCGTGAAGTCTGCCTCCGGCAGCCCGTTTCTGTGGCCACGCAAACGCTCATCCACGGCCGACAGGTCATAGAGCATGGAAAATGGTGCTGGCTGCTGCTTCAAGTGAGTCAGGATATCCACGATGCTCTCACGAGACACCCAGAATACCGGCATGCCCGTCAACGTAGGCTGTACATGCAGTACATCCTCCCGAAAATCGCCAAGCAGGCTCTCGAGGTCAGCGGTGCCTTTCGATATGGTTGCGTTTGTCACAGCTTGTCCGGCGTTCGCAGTTCGGTGGCCTGAATGCGCTGATCCCGCCACTTCTCCCTTTGAGAGGGCATGTCTGCCCGATAGACACCCTGGTCGCCCACCACCCAGGACAAGGGTCTGCGCTCTTCCTGGATGGAGTCCTGTAGCAACTGCAAGCCCTGCAGAAAGGCCTCTGGCCGGGGCGGGCAACCGGGGACATACACATCCACCGGCAGAAACTTGTCGACGCCCTGCACCACCGAGTAGATATCGTACATACCGCCGGAGTTTGCGCAGGAGCCCATGGATATGACCCACTTGGGCTCCAGCATCTGGTCGTACAGTTGCTGGATCACCGGGGCCATCTTGATAAAGCAGGTGCCGGCAATCACCATGAAATCAGCCTGTCGGGGCGATGCGCGGATAACTTCGGAACCGAAACGGGCAATGTCGTGGGGCGCGGTGAAAGCCGTGGTCATTTCCACATAGCAGCAGGACAGCCCGAAGTTGTAGGGCCAGAGGGAATTCTTCCGGCCCCAGTTGACCGCGGAATTGAGAACGTCACTCAGCTTGCCGGTGAACACATTGCGTTCAAGCTGACGTTTAACAGGATCTTCTGACGGTTCCTGTTGCCGTACCGGGTATTGCGTGTCACCTTCCGGCGAAGGTTCCGCCCTGGTCAGTGTGTAGGACATGCTGCGCCTCCATGGGCGCTGGACCCAACAGTGGAATCACCGTTGACCCGCGCCATAATCGGGTGCGTTGAATCAGCCTGCCGGACTACGAGGTCTACCGCTGGATGATTCCGGGGCCCAGTCCAGGGCACCGGTACGACTGTCATAGAGCAGACCGGCCAGCAGAATCAGGATAAAAACCGCCGCGCCCCAGAACCCTGTCCAGCCCACGTCGGGAATGACAATGGCCCAGGCAAACAGGAACACGGCTTCGATATCGAAGATCACGAACAGCATCGCGACCAGATAAAACTTGACGGAAAAGCGCTGTCTGGCATCACCGGTGCCAACAATGCCGGACTCGAAAGGGAGGGATTTGCTGACACCCCGGCTACGCCCTCCAAGCACGCTGGAGGCGCCCACCATAAAGGCACACAGGCCCAATGTGGCAACGATGAAGAAGCCGGTGGCCCAGTAGCGAACCAGCAAGTCAGTGACGGTGTCTGCCATGCGCTCTCCCTACGAATTCAGGATGAAGCCCTGACTAGAAACCTAACAGTGGATTGGCGATTGCGCAAATAATGAGCGGCGAAAATCAATGACCTGGGGCAATTCAGCCGCCCCTCACACCCAGCCTGTCCAGGTAAACATGAAGCTCAGCCTCGCTGATGTTGACGTATTCCACTACCCGGCCGTAGAGCATCACCGTTGGCACATTGCGTCCCTTTAACTCGCGCTGGGTTTCGTGTAATACATAGAGAATGATCCGCTCCGTGCGGGTGAGACCGTCGCGGGCGTCGGGGATGGTTTCCAGCAGGGTATCAATGTCGACTGGGGTCATTGAACTATTTACCTCCAGACGAAAAATTTTAAAACACAAAGAATGAATAACACTGTCAGCCCCCTCAAGAATCAACGCTCACTTAACCATTCCCTTAAACGCTCACCTAAATGGGATTGGGGATAGGACCAATTCGATTCCTCCATACCAATCTCTTCTTCCCAGGCTCGGATCTGTTGGTTGATGTCCTCGAACATGGCATCAGGGTCGGCCAATGACAGTCCCACACTTTGATAAACCGCCTTGGTGAACCAGGTCATCTCCGAGTCATCACCGCAGCCGAAAGAGGTACGGTCTGCCCGGGCGGAGGTAATGATCAGTGTGTCTGCGTCCTTGAGTGGTTCTATCCACTGGCCGGAGTAGCATGCAGAAATAACCAGCAGTTTTCGGCGCACGTTCAGTGGTTCCAGCATTTCCGCGAAATCCTGCGGCGAGAGGTTCGGCAACTCGATACCGGGTTGCTGCAACAGCAGCTGCCCGTTTTGCATGCCGTGGCTGACCAGGTGAACCACGAGCAGGTCTTCCTCGGGATTCATCTGCGCATCCAATGCCTCCAGAGCTGAGGCAATGGATGGCCGGGTAGCCAGGGGAAACGTTTCATAGTCCCGGTGATTGAGCAGCATGATGGCGCGGTTTTCCACATCAAACTGCGCCTGAAGGCCAGTTTTGGCAACCTGGATATCGCGCATGAACACCGACTCGGTACCGTCGCCACCCACGGCCAGAAAGTAGGCGTCTGCCACCCCCGCCTGTTCCGGGGCGAGGCTCTCGATCTGGTTGTTCAGGCGCTGACGGTCTTCGACGAGAATAGTCTCAGTCAAAAGCGCTGGTTCTTCCGGGACAGGTGCTTCCGCGACGTACTCTTCCTGATCGACGAACTCACCAAACTCCCAGATTCCTGTGAGGCTGCCCAGATCCTCCGATTCGCCGGTAAAGGCGTAGCTGCCTTCACCGTGAAATAAACCGTCCCGGATATCACCGGAATAGGTACTGCCGTCCGGAAGGCGGGTGTCAGGCGGAAGCAGTTGTGGCGCATCGCAGGCGGTGAGCAAAAGGATTGTGACAAGCGGGAGAGCTCGCCGCAGGGGGCTTGGTAAACCGGGGTTGCTCATCCGATCTCCTGTGTGTCCGCCGCCTTGGGCGCACTCAACGCTTTGCTGTAATAACCAGAGGGATCAAAACAGCAAACGCGCCGCTTTCCCGAGGCCAGCATGTCGCACGCATCACTAATCCGCTTCGTCCGGGTCTTCGCCTGCTTGGCTGAGACAATCCAGTGAATCCAGTCCAGACGCGCGATGGTGGTTGTATCATTCCAAACTGCCCGAGCCTCGGGGGCCGCTGCCAGAGCCTCTTTCAGGTCCGAGGGGACCTCTGGTTCAGGTTCCTGGTCCACCGGCCTGATGCCCAAATCAACAACATCACCGACGCTCACACCTGCAGCTTCGAGATGTTCCTTGCTCACCTTTAGCCAATGGCTCAATTGACCATCGGGCTCAAGCGTTACCTGAAAATGATGACCGTTGAGGCTGGCCTCTACCGTTGTTCTTCCCCGCCTGGGAAGCTTTTCGCTTGCCTCCCGGGGCAGAACGATAAAAGCCCAGGGAGCGCCTTCGCCGGGCTTGGCTGGACAAAGTAATTCCGCGTTGAACTGAGAGTTTGTTTCACTTTGCACCATGCTTATCCTCCACTCAACATCGTTACCTGCTCGCCGTTGCCAGCCCCACACCAAAACCGACAAACGTCGCCCCACCCAGTTTATTGACCAAGTGCCCCCCTTTTTCGGATGAAAGCCAGCCACGGGCTGATCTGGCGAGGCGCGCATACAACAAGTGGATGGCGACAACCAGGGCGCTGTAAGTGACCACTAAAAGGGCAAATTGGCCGACAAATTCAGTCGAATAATCAACAAATTGAGGAAAAACAGACAGGAAAAAGAATACAGCTTTCGGGTTTGTCAGTTGCAACGCCAGACCTTCAAGGAACTGGAATTTTCTGCTTCTGACCGCAGCCGCATTTTGCGCTATTTCGGTGACAGGAGACCGCCACAGTTTTACCCCCAGATAAATCAGGTAGGCGGCACCGATAAACTTCAAGATGCTAAACGCCGTCGCCGACGTCGCCAGTACAATGCCCAGGCTTGTGGCTGAAATACCCGCAACAATGAAAGTACCAAAGGCAATCCCCAGAATTCC
>Ga0207884_1000411_pt1 | contig 26967 bp, 24 predicted proteins | sample MalvirmetaMSP144_FD_184236 | JGI IMG/M metagenome (GOLD analysis project Ga0207884, IMG submission 184236) | Marine viral communities from the Deep Pacific Ocean - MSP-144 (SPAdes) | ecosystem: Environmental > Aquatic > Marine > Oceanic | place: Pacific Ocean | collected 2011-07-08 | reverse complement strand
CAGGACGAAGTCTTCCCGGATCGCGACCACTTCGGCCGCATCTTCTACAACCAGGCCCGTATGTCTGCCGACGACATCCCGCAGATCGCCGTCGTCATGGGCCTGTGCACCGCCGGTGGCGCCTACGTGCCCGCCATGGCCGATGAATCCATCATCGTCCGTAACCAGGGCACCATCTTCCTGGCTGGCCCGCCGCTGGTGAAAGCCGCCACCGGTGAAGTAGTGACCGCCGAAGACCTCGGTGGCGCCGACGTGCACTGTAAAATCTCCGGTGTTGCCGACCACTACGCCGAGAACGACGCACACGCCCTGGAAATCGCCCGGCGCAGCGTCTCCAACCTGAACCGTCGCAAGCCAACGGATGTGGAAATCCGCAAACCCAAGGCACCGCTGTACGACGCCGAGGAGATCTACGGCATCGTTGGCACCGACCTGCGCAAGCAGTTCGACGTGCGTGACGTCATCGCCCGCACCGTCGACGGTTCCGAGTTTGACGAATTCAAACGCTATTACGGCCAGACCCTGGTCACCGGCTTTGCCCATATCCACGGCTACCCGGTGGGCATCATCGCCAACAACGGCATCCTGTTCAGCGAAGCCGCCCAGAAAGGCGCCCACTTCGTTGAATTGTGCTGCCAGCGCAACATCCCGTTGCTGTTCCTGCAGAATATCACCGGGTTCATGGTTGGCCAGAAGTACGAATCCGAAGGCATCGCCAAGCACGGCGCCAAGATGGTTATGGCCGTGGCCTGTGCCAACGTACCCAAGATCACCGTACTGATCGGCGGCTCCTTTGGCGCGGGTAACTACGGCATGTGCGGCCGCGCCTACAGCCCCGATTTCCTGTGGATGTGGCCGAACGCCCGCATCTCGGTGATGGGCGGCGAACAGGCCGCCGGCGTTATGGCCACCGTTCGCCGTGAAGGCATGGAGCGCAAGGGCCAGGAATGGAGCGCCGAGGAAGAGGCGGAATTCAAGAAGCCGATCATCGACACTTACGAACACCAGGGCCACCCGTACTACGCCAGTGCCCGCCTCTGGGACGACGGCGTTATCGACCCGGCCCAGACCCGGGAAGTGGTTGCCCTGAGCCTGTCTGCCACCCTTAACCGACCCGCCAAGCCGACACGCTTTGGCGTGTTCCGGATGTAATCGGGGAGACTGACATGACAGACAACGAATCCGCAGTTCTGCTCAAACGTCGCGACGAAGGCATTGCCGAGGTGGTTCTAAACCGCCCTGACAAACGCAACGCCTTTGACGACGTGATCATCCAGCAGCTGATCAGCACCCTCACCGAGGTGAATGCCGACAACAGCGTGAAGATCGTTATCCTGCGCTCCGAAGGCAAGCACTTCTCCGCCGGGGCCGACCTTGGCTGGATGCGCCGCATGGCCGAGAACAGCCGCCAGGAAAACCTGGATGATTCCCGGGAACTGGCGCGGCTGATGAACGTACTCAACCACCTGTCCAAGCCCGTGATCGGCCTGGTACAGGGCGCCGCTTTCGGCGGCGCGGTGGGCCTTGCCGCCTGCTGCGACATCGTCATCGCCACCGAGAAATCCAGCTTCTGCCTCAGCGAAGTGAAGCTCGGCCTGATTCCGGCCGTGATCAGCCCCTACGTGGTGCGCGCCATCGGCGAGCGCCAGGCCCGGCGGTACTTCATCTCCGCCGAAGTATTCACCGCCCAGCAGGCTCAGGAATACGGCCTCGTACACATCGTCTGTGACGATGTCGATGCCATGGAAGCCCGCTGCAACGAGATGCTCCAGCAACTGGCCATGAACGGGCCCGAGGCCATGAAAGCCGCCAAGGAATTGGTATTCGCCGTCAGCCACAAGCCCATCAACGACGACGTGATTGACGACACCGCACACCGCATCGCGGATATCCGGGTGGGTGAAGAAGGGCAGGAAGGGCTCAGCGCCTTCCTGAACAAGCGCAAGGCCAACTGGGTTCCGGAGGAAGAATAACAATGTTCAGCAAGATACTGATCGCCAACCGGGGCGAAATCGCCTGCCGGATCATACAAACCGCCCACCGCATGGGCATTCGCGTTGTCGCCGTCTATTCCGAGGCCGACGCCAATGCACGGCACGTGGCCATGGCTGACGAAGCCTTCCACATCGGCCCTGCACCGAGCTCCGAGAGCTACCTGCGGGCCGAAAAGATCATCGAGATTGCCAAAAAGAGTGGCGCCCAGGCCATCCACCCGGGCTACGGTTTCCTCTCGGAAAACACCGGGTTTGCCGAATCCTGTGAAGCCAACAACATTGTCTTCATCGGCCCGCCCTCCTCGGCCATCGCTGCCATGGGCTCCAAGTCAGCGGCCAAGGCCATCATGGAAAAGGCTGGCGTGCCGCTGGTGCCCGGTTACCACGGCGACGACCAGTCGGTTGAAACCCTGCGGGCCGAAGCCGAGAAATGCGGCTTCCCCTTGCTGCTCAAGGCTGTCGCCGGCGGCGGTGGCAAAGGCATGCGCGTCGTGAACAACATGGGCGAGTTTGACGATGCTCTGGCTGCTGCCAAGCGCGAAGCCCAGAACGCGTTCGGCAACCCGGACATGCTGATCGAACGTTACCTGACCCAGCCCCGGCACGTGGAGATCCAGGTCTTCTGCGACCAGGAAGGCAAGGGCGTGTACCTGGCCGAGCGTGACTGTTCCGTGCAGCGCCGCCATCAGAAAGTCCTCGAAGAAGCCCCGGCCCCGGGCCTGAGCGAAGAAACCCGCAAGGCCATGGGTGAGGCGGCCGTGCGCGCCGCCCAGGCCATTAACTACGTGGGTGCCGGCACCGTTGAATTCCTGTACGACGTCGACGGCTCCTTCTTCTTCATGGAGATGAACACCCGCCTTCAGGTCGAGCATCCGGTTACCGAAATGGTCACCGGCCAGGATCTGGTGGAATGGCAGCTGAAAGTGGCCTGGGGTGATGCCCTGCCGCTGGAACAGTCCCAGGTGAAAACCCGGGGCCACGCCCTGGAAGCGCGGATCTACGCCGAAGACCCGGACCAGGACTTCCTGCCGGCCACCGGTAACCTGCGCTACCTGAGCACCCCGGATGAAAGCGCCCATGTGCGCGTCGACACCGGCGTGACCGAAGGCGACGACATCAGCATCCACTACGACCCCATGATCGCCAAGCTGATCGTGTGGGACGAAACCCGCGACCAGGCCATCAACCGCATGGTTCAGGCCCTGGAGCACTACCGCATCGCGGGCGTGAAGACCAACATCCGGTTCCTGCACGCCCTGGCGGACGCCCAACCGTTCCGGGAAGCGGAACTGACCACCGGCTTTATCGACGATCACCGGGAACTGCTGTTCCCGAAATCCAAGCTGGATACCCATAAAGCCCTGGTACTGGCCGCCGGTTTTGTTCTGGAACAGCGCAAATCCCGTGAAGTGGTCAGCACCGACCCCTGGTCGCCGTTCGGCCGCCAGAACAGCTGGCGCATGAACTCAGAATACGCCCAGCCGCTGCAACTGCAGGTCGGTGACGAGATTCACGACCTGAAGGTACTGGAGCGTGATGACCGTTATCAGGTGTATGTGGGCGACAGCGTCTATAACCTCACCGCCCGCCTGGACGACGATTATCTGCAGGCGGTCATCAACGGCCACCGCATCAGCATCCACGGCAACCTGCACAACGACCAGCTGGTGCTGTTCTACGAAGGCGACACCTTCAACTGCACCGTGTACAAGGAAAGCTACGGCTTCGAGGAAATGGCCGGCGAAGGCAGCCTGGCCGCGCCCATGAACGGTGCCATCGTCGCCGTGCAGGCCAAAGTCGGCGACAAGGTCACCGCCGGCCAGAGCCTGGTGATCATGGAAGCCATGAAGATGGAGCACGCCATCAAGGCCCCGGCCGACGGCGTGGTCACCGAGATCTTCTTCGCCGAAGGCGACCAGGTTTCCGAAGGTGCCGAACTGATTGCCATTGAGGTGAACGACCCAGAAGCGAAACAAGAGGAGGCAGGCTAATGGCCTTTCCCAAACAGGTCCGCCTGGTTGAGATGAGCCCCCGGGACGGACTCCAGAACGAGCCCGGCCCGGTGATCGCCACCGCCATCAAAACCGGGCTGATCGACCGCCTGGCAGACAGCGGCCTGAGCCACATCGAGGCCGCCAGCTTCGTGTCCCCGAAATGGGTGCCACAAATGGGCGACGCCGCCGAGGTGATGGCCGGCATCAATCGCAAGGCTGGCGTTCGCTACTCCGCCCTCACCCCGAACCTGAAAGGGTTTGAGGGGGCACTGGCGGCGAAGGCCGACGAAGTGGCGGTGTTCGGCGCCGCGTCCGAATCCTTCACCAAAAAGAACATCAACTGCACCATCGCCGAAAGCCTCGAACGCTTCGCCCCGGTGGTGGAAGAAGCCCGCAAACACGGCATCCCAGTGCGTGGTTACGTTTCCACCGTCATGGGCTGCCCCTACGAAGGCGACATCGCCCCGGAACAGGTGGCCACCGTGGCCAAAGCCCTGTACGAAATGGGTTGCCACGAAATCTCTCTGGGCGACACCATCGGCGTGGGCACCCCGATCAAAGCCAAGCGAATGCTCGAAGCCGTCGCTGCCCACGTGCCCATGGAAAAGCTGGCGGCCCACTTCCACGACACCTATGGCCAGGCACTGGCCAACCTGTACGCGGTGCTGGAAGAAGGCGTCAGCGTCATCGATGCCTCCGTCGCCGGCCTCGGCGGCTGTCCCTACGCCAAAGGCGCCTCGGGCAACGTCGCCACCGAAGACGTGCTATACCTGCTTAACGGCCTTGGCATCAAAACCGGCGTCGATCTGGAAAAGCTTGTCGCCACAGGCGACTGGATATGCAGCCAACTGAATCGCCACAACGGCTCAAAAGTCGGCCAGGCACTAGGCGGCAACTGCCAATGATCAAATTGGCGGGTGGGAACAGCTTCCCAGGACTGTCTGCAGCATGGATGCTGCAGTCAAGCGTACACGGACGTATTCACAGCGTGTCCTGGGAAGCTGTTCCCGCCCGCCAAAGCACCAAACAGGAAGGCTAGGAGCCCAAGAATGAGCAACAAAAACGTAGTGGCCCTCGATCTCCCCATCCCGGAGATCAAAGACATGCCGGAAGACACCCAGAAGTACTTCCAGATCTGCCAGGAAAAACTGGGCATGATCCCGAACGTACTCACCGCCTACAGCCAGAACCTTAAACAGCTGGACGGTTTCACCCGCCTGTATAACGAGCTTATGCTCGGTGAGAGCGAACTCTCCAAACTGGAGCGGGAAATGGTCGCCGTGGTGGTTTCCTCCGAGAACAAATGCTTCTACTGCCTGGTTGCTCACGGCGCCGCCGTGCGGGTCCTGAGCGGCGATCCCCAGTTGGGTGAGCACATGGTGATGAACTACCGCAGCGCCAAACTCGACAAGCGCCAGCGGGCGATGCTGGATTTTGCATCCCACCTTACCCGCTCGCCGGCCACCGTCACCGAAGACGACATCCAGGCCCTGCGGGATGCCGGTCTGAGTGACCGCGGCATCTGGGATCTCAGTAACCTGATCGGTTTTTACAACATGTCCAACCGGGTGGCAATTGCCAGCGATATGCAACCGAATCCCGAATATCACAGTCAGAGTCGCTAGCAGGTAAACCACCCTGCTCGCCCTCGAATACAAAAACAATGGAGGCAGAGATATGAGCAAGACTCTACCAAGTTATACCAGCGGAACCGCGGAAGTGCCCCTGCTGGGCATGACCATCGGTGAAATGCTCGACCGCACCGCAGAGAAGTACCCGGACAACGAAGCCCTGGTGTGCCTGCACCAGGACATTCGCTGGACCTACAAAGAGTTTGTTGAAAAAGTCGACGAAGCCGCCCGCGCCTTCATGGCCATTGGCGTCAAACGCGGCGACCGCGTGGGCATCTGGTCCCCCAACCGCTACGAGTGGACCGTTACCCAGTTCGCCACCGCCAAAGTCGGCGCCATCCTGGTGAACATCAACCCGGCTTACGGTGTCCACGAACTGCAATACGCCCTCAACCTCGCTGGTATCACCACCCTGGTGACGGCTGACAGCTTCAAAGCCTCCAATTACCGCGAGATGATCTACGAGCTGGCCCCGGAGCTGAAGCGAAGCTCCCCCGGCAAGCTCAAGGCCGACCACGTTCCGGAACTGCGGGCTGTGATCAACGTGCACGAAGACAAGCACGACGGCATGTGGACCTGGAAGGAATTCCTCGGCTTCTCAAGCGACGTGTCCCAGGACGATCTGGTAAAACGCCAGGGCGAACTGCAGTTTGACGACCCCATCAACATCCAGTTCACCTCCGGCACCACCGGCAACCCGAAAGGCGCTACCCTCACCCACCACAACATCCTGAACAACGGGTACTTTGTGGGCGAGAGCCAGTTGCTGACCGAAAAAGACCGCCTGGTGATTCCGGTGCCCCTGTACCACTGCTTCGGTATGGTCATGGGCAACCTGGGCTGCATCACCCACGGCTCCACCATGATCTATCCGGGCGAAGGCTTCGAGCCCAAGTCCGTGCTGCAGGCCGTGCACCAGGAAAAGGCCACCGCCCTGTACGGCGTGCCCACCATGTTCATTGCCGAACTGGCCGAGCCGGAATTCGAGACCTATGACCTTTCCAGCCTGCGCACCGGCATCATGGCCGGATCCATCTGCCCGGCAGAGGTCATGAAGAAGGTCAACGGCAAGATGAACATGAAAGAGGTTCAGATTGCCTACGGCATGACCGAAACCAGCCCGGTTTCCACGCAGACCAGCTCCCTGGATCCGTTCGAGAAGCAGGTCACCACCGTGGGCCGCACCCAGCCGCACCTGGAAACCAAGATCGTTGATCCGGGCACCGGCAACGTGGTTCCGCGTGGCGAGATCGGCGAGCTGTGCACCCGTGGCTACAGCGTGATGCTGAAGTACTGGAACAACGAAGAGAAAACCCGCGAAGCCATCGACAGCGCCGGATGGATGCACACCGGCGATCTGGCCACCATGGACGAAGAAGGCTATGTCCAGATCGTTGGCCGCATCAAGGACATGGTCATCCGTGGCGGGGAGAACATCTACCCGAAAGAAATCGAAGAGTTCCTCTACACCCACCCGGCCATCGAAGAAGTGCAGGTAACCGGCATTCCCGATGACAAGTACGGCGAAGAGCTGATTGCCTGGGTGAAGCTGGCTCCCGACGCGGCGCCAGTCACAGCCGAAGACCTACAGGCCTTCTGCAAGGGCAAGATCGCTCACTTCAAGATTCCGAAGAACTACAAGTTCGTGGACGAATTCCCGATGACTGTCACCGGGAAGATCCAGAAATTCAAGATGCGGGAGATTTCAATCGAGGAGATGGGACTGAAGAAATAACCACGGTCCCTGCTTTGGTTGAACGGACAAACCCCGGCACTTGCCGGGGTTTGTCGTTTTCCGCTCCAGCAAATCAAGGCCGAATACGTGCTTGTCAGCGCTCCACCGCCATGCTTCACTTCTGTGATTAGCATGCAACCGGAGACGCCCCTATGCCCAGCCCCGCAACCGACTACTCGAAAACAAAAATCAGCCTTCAACGTGTCTGGGTGCTATTGCTCAGCGCGGTGCTCCTTGGCGGGTGCTCCACGGTGTACTACAAAACCATGGAAAAATTCGGGTATGAAAAGCGGGACATCCTGGTGGATCGGGTTGAAGATGCCCGGGACAGCCAGAACGACGCCCAGGAAACCTTCCGTTCGTCGCTTGAGCGTTTCCAGAGTGTGGTGGACACGCCTGACACCGAGCTAAAGGAACAATATGCCGAAATCAGCGATGCCTACGAAGACAGCCTGGCGAGTGCCGAAGAGGTTAGAGACCGGATCGACAAGGTAGAAGAAGTCGCCAAGGACCTGTTCGATGAATGGGAAGACGAACTCAGCCTGTACGAGAGCGCATCACTGCGCCGCAGTAGCGAACAGCAGCTGAAAGAGACCCGCGTTCAGTACGGCCAGCTGATCAGCCGGATGCACGACGCCGAGGACAGAATGGAACCGGTGCTGCAGGCATTTGAGGATCAGGTGCTGTACCTTAAGCATAATCTGAATGCCCAGGCGATCGGTTCGCTGGAAAACGAACTGGTCAGCATCCGTCAGGATGTAGATTCCCTGATTCGCAATATGGAACAGTCAATCGCGGAGTCTGAAGCCTTTATTCAACGCTTTCGCCAGGGCGGGTAATACCTCAAGGGAGCCAACGCTATGGAGCGCCAAGACGCAGATCCTGCGCTCAAGCCGGCATTGATGCAATTCGACATGGCGCTGGCAGAATTTGCCCGCGCCCGCAAATCGGACCCCAAAGCCTCCAGTCTCAGTCTCCTGGAGCGCACACGGATGCTAATGACGCTGCCAGGCGGCTTCGACGCCATCTACCGGCGCGTAAGGTCGCTCGAATCCGCTGGCATTTTCGGCACCAGCGACTGGGCCCGGCCAGCCCTGCTGCAACCGGCGCTCGCCAAACACTCTCTGAGGGAGGCGGGTGCAGTTACCACCATTGTCGAGGCGATCAGCGAACTGCGCATGCTGGCCGTCACCCGTGGCAAATACTTCCATCCCGGAATTTCTGCTGAGCAGGCACGCCACTTTCTCACCCAGGTGATGGCATTAAACCTGGACCTGCTGTCTGGCCAGCTCACCGAAGCCGATCGTGAAAGACCCAAGCAACTTGGCACCATCGTTCAGGAACTCTATCGGTACCTGATCTCCCACCTCGGTTATGAAAGCCTATTGGACAGCCTGGTGGCGGAAGTCTGGCGATTGCTGGACCAGGGGCCGGTGCAGGTCGACAGTATTCGGGAAATGATCGGGCAGATCGCCAAATGCCTTTACGACCCCGACATCAAAACCGGACGCAATGCCGATGCCACGCGGCTGGTGAAGGCCCTCTTTGCCCCCACACCTGCCAGCGCCGAGGACCCCGGCCTTGCCGTTTACGAGCAGCGTTTGAAAGACATGGACGACGTGGCGCTCTCCTCCGAAGCCACCTACTTTGCCCGCAGCATGTTCGACACCGGCCTTGCCTCTCCCTACCACGCGGTGATGCTCCGGTTCCTGCGCGCCAGCGGCCAGGACGATCTCATCCCCAACACACTGGGGCTGACCATGACCGGGCTGGACGATCTCTACTGTTACACCGATCTGGTCCATGCCCTGATTGACGAGGCCATCTACCCGGAAACCTGCCAGGCCGTCTATGGCCTGACCATGATGCTGGAGCGCGGATCGCTGTTTACACCCTCTGTGGCCCAGGCACTGTGGCGGCAAATCAAACTGAAGCCCTCTGCGGAAACCGATCAGGTTCTCAGAGAGGCGTTCGGCGATGCCCGGCCACCCCGGGTATTCCTGCTGGCCGGGGTTATCAACCTGCTGGGCCAGCCGCTGGGCGTTGGTCAGGGCAACAACCCCACCTGCCAGTCTGCCATTGGCCTCTCCATGTGGGCGTCAAACGAGGCGGATTACCTGTTGCAAGTCCTGGCCTGGGCAGCACGCGACAACGAAGTACTGAGCCGCTTTGAAGGCCAGGAGGTTTCTTCCCGCGATCTGGAACCGGGCCTGGTTAAGGGAACGCCAGTGGATGTGGACCCGGTATCGCTCGTGCTCATCCCTCATCTCGATCGCCTCTACGGTGAGATGTGGCGCCGCTGTGAGACCCGGGACGACGACGCCCATCGCTGGATCAACCCGGAATTCTACGGCTGGTGGGTCAGCCACGGCTTCCGCGTGGTCGCCGACGTAAAAACCGGCGAGGTAAAGGACTACGAGGGATTTATCCGGCATTTCTACGCGAGCTATCACCCCTTCTACAACGGCAACATACCGGTCATTCACGCCCAGCCGGCAGGGATTGCTGTAACAGACAGCGCCGCCCGCTTTGTTGGCCGGCACGCCATCAATATCCTGCGGGTTGCCCTGAGCCCGAAGAACGAGATGCGGGTGTACTTTTTTAACCCCAACAACGACAGCGGCCAGAACTGGGGCCAGGGCATTACCTGCTCAACCCACGGCAATGGCGAGTTTCGCGGTGAAGCTTCCCTGCCCGTGGCCGAATTCACGTCTCGACTGTACGCCTTCCACTATGACCCGCTGGAACTGGGCGATCTATCGGCGATACCCGATGAGGAAGTCGCCCGGGTTATGGACCTGGGCTACACAAGCTGGGCGGCGCCGAGAGATACATCCGAGGAATAACACTCTCGGCTATCCGCCCTAATAGCTCTCGGTCTTACCGGTGACCGGCGACAGGGGCTCGCCCTCCTCGTTCTGCAGCTGATAGTCGTAGGCGGCCTGCAGACCGGTATCCTCTTCGGTCTCATCATCCGGTTCGTATTCCAGATGCCTTGGATAGAGCGGCGACAACATGGCCACGATAATGCCGATGGCGCAGAACATGGCAAAGGCATCGGCGTAACCCACCTTGCCAACAAGAATACCGACTATCGGCGAGCCAGCCGCCTGGCCCAGTGATACTGCCATGAAAGGCAGTACGGGGCCCATGGACAGCCGCCCCGGCAGCAGGCGAATGCCGGTCATCAGGTACAGCCCGGTCAGACTCATGTAGGCCAGACCAAACACCAGTGCTGAAAACGCCGAAATCATCAGGTTGTCGGGGCTGGCCGCCAACAACGCCAGGCTCGCGGCCAGTGTCATCAGCATCAGGGCCTGGGTAACCGGTGGGTTGTTCCGGTCAGCCAGATCGGCCACCACCGCGCCGCCAAGGCCGGCAATACCGACCCCCAGCCACAGCCATGCCGTGGCATCGGATGGCATGGATCCCAGATTAACCACGAGATCGGGTGCGAAAATCCAGTAGGCGGCGGAGACAAAGCCCATCATGAACGCGAACAGCGAGAGCCTGAGCAGTCGCCACCATTGATCCGCACTGATTGGCTGCGCCGGCGCAGCATTGGCGGGCACAACACGGGATACAGACGGAATGAAGAACCAGGTGGCAATCACGCCAATTACCGCCAGCACGGCAAAGGACGCGTAGGCATAGCGCCAGGCCCCGGCGAGGAACAGGATCGTCGGCACAGCAACGACGACACCGATACTGGTGCCCGCGTTCATCACCGAGCTTACCCGGCCGTGGAGCGAGCGTCTCACCAACGCCTGCATGGCGGCTGTGAGAGCCGGCATCATCAGGCCCGTGCAGATACCACAGAGAACAACACCCACCCCGAGGGAGACGGCCCCCACGGCCTGGCTGATCAGCGCCAGGCCAACAACACCAAAAATACCGGATGCCATGGCGGTATTGCGGGCACCAAGACGATTTGCCGAGAGCGGAGCCACCAGGGTAGCGAATACGAAACTGATCAGCGGCAGCGCACCGATCACACCGATCACATCCGGCGCCAGCCCCAGGTCATCCCGGATCGGGGGGACGAACAGACCGAACGCAAAGCGCGCCAGACCATAGCTGATCGCGATCAGTGCTGCGCCGAGGAGTGCAAATGACGTGCTCGAAGGAAACTTCATTCCGCTGTGCTCCTTGCGCTGTCCATCTTCGTCAGACTAGACATCAAAGCAGGATTTTTAAAGCAGCGGATGGCCTGCGCCAGCGATCAGCCTGCGGTCTGGGGCAGAAACCGGCGGTCCCAGACCCGCTCAGCGGCCTCGAACAGGCTGTCCACCGTCAGCGCGAGCATGCCAATCAGAATCGCGCCCTGCAACACGTAGGCTGTGTTGCCATTGACGAGACCGGCGATCACCGGATCCCCCAGGGTTCTGGCACCGATGGTTGAGCCAATGGCGGCCGTTGCAATGTTGATGGTTACCGAGGTCCGGATACCGGCCAGGATCACCCTGCCCGCCAGCGGCAACTCCACCTGCAACAGCACCTGAAAAGGCGACATGCCCATACCGAGCGCCGCCTGCCTCACTGTGGCATCGACACCCTCCAAGCCGGCCAGGGTATTGCGCAGAATGGGCAGCAAGCCATACAGAATCAGCGCCACCAGAATCGGCGCCTCACCAAACCCGAGAACCGGCACCGCCAGGGCAAGAACCGCCACCGGCGGGAAGGTCTGGCCGATAGAGGCAATCTGGCTAACCAGCGGCAGAAAGTCCCGCCCAGCCGGGCGCGTGGCGAAGATTCCCCCGGCAACCGCAGCGACGGTTCCAACCAGGGCGGAAATCACCACCAGCATCAGATGGTTCTGGAGCAGAAAGAGAAAGCTCTCCCGCTCGTAGATCACATTCTGCTTATCGGGCTGCATCCACTCGAAAAGCGGTTCGAGAGCCGGCATGCCCGCGCTCAGGGCACAGAGGAGCACAGTCAGCATCACAGGCGGCAACCAGACCCGCATCAGGCACCTTCCTGGATAATGCGGTCACGGGTGATGGTTCCGGTTTCCTGGCCATCGGCATTGAACACCGGCACCTGGCTCCAGTTCTGCCAGAGCATGATTGAAAGAGCCACTCGCAGGCTGTCGTCTTCCTTGAGGCCGTCGGCGCCGGGTTCCGGCTCTCTGGGCTGAGGGTGAGCCTCCATCAGATCCCGCACGGTATGCAGGCTCATCAGTTTCAGGCCTCGGTCCTGCTTGCCCACGAGATTCTCCACAAAAACGGAGGCGGGTCGCCGGAGAATGTTCTCCGGCGTGTCGTGCTGGATAATCCGGCCCTGATCCATCACGGCAATGCGGGTCGCCAGCCTCAGGGCTTCGTCAATATCGTGGGTTACAAAGACCGTGGTTTTCCGCAGCTGACTCTGGATACGCAGCATCTCCAGCTGCAGGTTCTCCCGCGTGATGGCATCCAGCGCACCGAAGGGTTCGTCCATCAGCAGAATATTGGGGTTGGCAGCCAACGCCCTGGCAACGCCCACCCTTTGAGCCTGCCCGCCGGACAATTGCTGGGGATATTTGTTGGCGTGGGTGGCCTGGTCCAGATCCAGCAGCGTCAGCAACTCATGCACGCGCTCGTCGATCCGCTCCCGTGGCCATTTCAGAAGCTGGGGTACCATGGCGATATTGCGGGCCACCGTCCAGTGTGGAAACAGCCCCGTGCCCTGAATCACATAACCCATGTTCAACCGCAGCTGCTCGGGGTTCATGGCGGTAACATCGTTACCATCCACCAGGATCTGGCCCTCACTGTGGGGCAGCAACTGGTTGATCATCCGCAGGGTAGTCGACTTGCCGCAGCCTGAGCTGCCCACCAGCACGCACACTTCGCCGGTTTCGACCGTGAGGTTTATCCGGTCCACCGCCACGGCATCTCCAAAGCGGCGGGTAACGTTTTTCAGTTCAATCATCCGGGCTTATCCCTCTCCTGTCAGGCCGTCGCCGGTGTCGGCTTGAGACTGGCCGCCAGCATGGTGAGCAGAGCATCCGCCAGCAGCGCGAGTGCAATGGTGGGCAGCGCACCAAGCAATACCAGATCCATCGCCGCCTGCCCCAGGCCCTGAAAGATAAAGCTGCCAAAACCGCCGGCGCCAATGAGCGCGGCAACCGCGGTCAGGCCAATGGCCTGGATGGTGGTAATGCGCACGCCTTCCACAATCACGGGAAGCGCCAGTGGCAACTTGAGTTTGAAGAACAGCTGTCGCTCGTTCATTCCCATACCCCGCCCGGCATCGGCGAGGCTTTCCGGCACCTCGGTAAGCGCGACGAAGGTGTTGCGCACCATGGGCAACAGACTGTAAGCCACCAAAGCCAGCAAGGCCGGAGCCCAGCCAATGCCACGAATCCCCATGGCCTGCAGTGCCGGAAAAGCGGCCGCCAGCGCACTGAGCGGTGCGATCAGTAACCCGAATACCGCCAGGCTGGTAATAGTCTGAAGAAAGCTGACCGCGCCAAGGATGGGACGGCGCCAGGCCACACTACGAATCATCTTCAGGGCCAGTAGAAAAGCCAGACCGGCGCTGATGCCGACCGCGCCAAAGGCCAGTGCCAGATGAGTCCACAGGGCCTGCTCGAACTTGTCCGGGCGGGCGTTGAATTCCCGAACCAGCGACAAACTCTCCAGCCCACCGCCTCGAAGGATCCACAGCCAGCTGCCAACGATGACGGCCAGTATCATCAGCTGCAGCCCTCGCCCGCTCCCGAGGCGCCCGAGGATTTCGATCAGCATCAGCGACAGCAAAAACAGCAAACACCAGAAACCGGCTCCGATGGACGACCGCGCATAAGGTGCGTCTTCCGGCAGGTGCCGGCCCGCAAAGACCTCGAGCAACAGGGGCAGCAGCGCCAGGGAGAGGCCTACCAGGCCCAGAAGCGGCAGGTACCGCCGGCGCAACGGCAGAAAAGACAGCAGAACGCAGCCAGCCAGAACCAGTGACACCAGGCCAGCCCAGGGCCCGCCAACGGCCGAAATGAGGCCGTGACCGGTACCCGGAACAATGCGGTTGGGTTGAATGACGCCCAGGTCCAAAAGCCAGACCAGCGCCAGGGCAAGACACCCCAGCACAGGCAGGACACGGTTCGGCATGGTGTTCGAGGCAACAGAGCTGTAAATCGACAAACCTCAGTCCTGGGCCAGGGAATCCAGGTAATCCCGGGCGACGGTATCCGCCGGTACCCCGTTCACGGCCACCTGGCCATTCAGGCGCTGCAGCGTTTCGAGATCCAGCGATTCGAAGATCGGCGTCAGCACTTCCCGGATCTGCGGATAGGCTTCCAGCACCTCGCCACGCACGATCGGCGCTGGCTGATACACCGGCTGAACGCCTGCGGTATCTTCCATTACCTTCAGATCCAGCGCATCCAGCCCGCCATCGGTGCCGTAGGTCATCGCACCGTTTACGTCGTTGTTATTCAGGGCCGCCGCGCGCAATGTCGCCGCCGTGTTGCCACCGGAAAGAATCAACAGCTGGTCGGATTCCAGCTTGAAGCCATAGGCCTCCTGGAACGCCGGCAAGGCACTGGCGGATTCCACAAACTCGGCGCTGGCCGCAAACTTGAAGGCACCGCCCTCATTGATGTAATTCGCATGATCTTCGAGTGTGGCCAGGTTATTTTCCCGCGCCAAATCGCCCCGCACGCTCATAGCCCAGGTGTTGTTTGCTTCGGCGGGTTCCAGCCAGACAATGTTATGTGCCTCTTTATCCAGGCGAGCAGCCTCCTGGTAGGCCTTATCCGCATCTTTCCAGATATCCCGATCCGCCTGATCGTGAAAGAACGCAGCATTGCCGGTGTACTCGGGGTAGATATCGATTTCGCCGGCCTTGATCGCATTGCGGACGATGCTGGTGCCACCCAACTGCAGTCTGTTTTCAACCGGAATACCCGCCCCCTCCAGGGACTGCAACACCATCTGCCCCAGTACCGAGCCCTCGGTGTCGATCTTGGAGGACACCACCACGGGATCAGCAGCCATTACCGATCCGGACATCACGAACGCTATCAATGCCGCTGTGCGGCGCAAAAGGGATTTGGGAGTCACGGCCATTCCTCTCGGTTTTTGGTTACCACTATCAGTCTAGAGGCCGCATCTACGAAGGCAAACGGGATTTGGTCTTGCCGGCACCGGCCCGCAGGAGGCCAGTTCCAAAATCGGGCGGAACGGACATCGTATTTGAAATCCGGAAACCCAACGGGTTAGGCTGTCTAAATAGCGAGCAGCATGGTAGTGAAGGTTATGGCACAGACCCTGGAAAAGACCCTCGAACCCACCTCCACCGTAGCGCCCCTGAACCCTGATAACGTGGCACTGCTCGAACAGGAAGGTTTAACCCTCAAGCCACTGGACCCTATCGGCGTTGAGATCTACGGATCCGACGTGCGCAACCAGCTGCCAGAGCCGGCTATCAAGGCCCTGGAAGAGGAAATGGCAAATCGCGGGTTCATCGTATTCAAGCACCAAGCCGGCCTTTCCCCCGATGAACTGATTGAAGCCTGCAAATGGTGGGGCGGGCGCGAGATCCATTCCACCCACGGCGTGCATCCCGCAACACCCGGCCGTAACCGGCACATTTTCCGCTGCTCTAACGATGGCCGCCAGGGCATTCTTGGCGTTGGCCCGCAATGGCACAACGATGGCAGTTTCGAAGCCGCCACCTTCTCCCACAGCGCCTACTACATGGCCCGTGCGCCCGAGAATGGCGGCGGCACCCACTTCGCGCACCAGGGTGCGGCCTTTGACGCACTCCCTCCGGAGAAACAGGATTTCTGGGAACGACTGGTGTCGGTAAACTCCGCATCCAGTGTGACCCACCCCGTGGTTCACACCCACCCGATTTCCGGTCGCAAGAGTGTCTGGCTGCATCTGGGCATGACCGGCGCCGTGCTGGAGCGCCTGCCGGAAGAAGGTCTGACGCTCGACCAGTTGAAGACCCTACCCGCACCCGCGGACAGCTTCCACCTGCTGGACGAGGCCGCCATGAAGGAACTGTTCAACGATTACAACGATCTGCTGAACGATTCCTTCGAGGGTGGCTACGGAATTCGCTACGAATACGAAACCGGCGATCTGTTATTTATCGATAACTGGGCCGTCGCCCACCGCGCCGCGCCAGAAGCGCATCTGCCGGCAGAGCAACAGGGACTGCGCATCATGGACCGGGTCACCATCAAGGCACCGAGAAACCTGTCGCCCCATTTCGGGCTGCCCCAATACATCAACATGGCCGGCCCCCACCCGTTCAACAAAGACGGCGTATGGCAGGCCGGTGGCGTGGGCTTCCGGTGGAAAGACGATATCCGCATGCAGAACTGATTCACCCGTTTTGCATGCGGCCGTGCGTCACTGCACCGGCTGACAACCGCGCACAGCGAGAGAGATATTCGTTGCCGCCTTGATCTGATCGTAGTATTTCGCGGCGGTTTTCACGCCCATATCCGCGTAGTTCCCGGCACTGGGGCTGATCAAGGTGCCCAGCTGGGCCCAGGCCGCCGCGGATTGCCGGTCACTCTCATAGGCTGAAAATGCCTGGTAGATTTCATTACAGGTAATGCCGTCTCCATCCATAGCTGCGGAAGAAACATGAGAGGACGTCTGACAGCCCGTCAAAGCGCCAACCGCCAACAAAAACCCAAGACTCTTGTACTTCATTGATCAGGTCTCCCGGGCCGCAATGGCCTCTTTTCGAAAGTATGGATAGCATGGTCTTATACATTCCAGTCCGATGCCAGGGATGCTGGTCTCAAGACAAAGATGCATTGAAAATTCCTCGCCGCAAACTAAGCTAGACGTGTATCTTCCTTCTTTTGAGCATGCCCATGAAAGCGTGTCTTCATGCAGTTCTCGCTCTCGCGCTATCCACTCTGCTTCTCTGGAGTCCAGCCCGGATTGGCCACGCGGAAACCGTCCTGCATGTTGCCTACGAAGATAAAACGCAATTCCCCTACTACATGGGCGACACCCAGGAGGTTCTGGAGAGACCCGGCGCAGCGGTGGAGCTGGTCAAATTGCTGGAAGAGCGGGTACCGGGGTTGCGGATCAAGTTCAGCCGATACCCCTGGAAACGATGCCTGGCCATGCTCGAAACCGGCCAGGTAGATGGTATTTTCAATGCTTCTTACAATGCTGCCCGCACCCGAATTGGCGAATACCCCTGGCGGGACGGTCAGGTTGACCCTACCCGCCGACTAACCACCATCAGCTACAATCTCTATGTCCTGCCAGATACAGAGCTGGGCTGGAGCGGCAAGGCTTTCGAAGACACGGACCTGTCAGTTGGCGCCCCATTGGGCTACTCAATCGTGAACGATCTGGAGAACCTGGGCGTTTCCGTAATCAAGGTTCGGAGTTCCAGGCAGAGCCTGCAGTTACTGACTGCCAGACGCGTTCATGCCGTTGCGCTCCAATCGGTCACCGCCGATTTTCTGTTACGCCAGAACGCCAGGCAGCTCCCGGGCATTGTCCGGATTGATCCCCCTCTCAAAACCAAGCCCTACTACCTGATGCTCTCACGGGAATTCAAAGCGGCAAACCCGGAGCTTGCAGAGCACATATGGAATGCCATCGGCGAACTCAGAGAAGAAAAGCTTGAGGCCCTGGCGCAGCCCTATCTATCCGAGTCCGGCTAGTCAGCTTTCCCACTTATTTGGCCTATTGAGAGTGAGTAAGCCCATAGTCGATGGCAGCACATACCGCCGCAGCCTGCGCGGCATTACATTGCTCGGGAGTTACACGGGGGCTATCGGGGTAAACCTCGGTGGTGGTCCGGTAGGGCGCACTCGTAATACCGGCGCACAGGCCCCACTGCGTGAGCGGATACGCGATCACGCCCCGGGCGACCACCGGGGAGCCGAAGATCTCGCCGCTGTCATCGGCCGGCGCAATATGCGTCACCTGCTCCACCGCTCTGATCAATGCCTGCTGGAATTCAGGCTGTGGGTTCTCGCTGTCGTCGACCACGTAAAAGCCATCGGGAATCCCCGCCGGTTCGAACGGCTTGCCGTCGCGGGCAGCCAGCGCCGGGCGAAACTCCGATTCGTCGGTATCGGTAGTCTCGTGCAGGTCGATATGAATCAAGGCACTGTCACGAACAGGCGCTACCAATCGCATAAGGGCGGCTGACTCCTCCGCCCGACTGCCCTCGTGGAATGAACGGTTGGGATCAATCGCATTATAGTTCCAGCGATGAATGCGCTCATACGCCCAGGGACTGACACAGGGCGCAACCAGCAAGTTCACGCGGCCGGCATAATCCTCCGCGTGCTTATCCAGGAACTGCAGCGCGCCATGCACACCACTGGTTTCATACCCGTGAACGCCGCCGGTTATCAGCACCACCGGCAGATCGTTATTCCAGTCGCGGCTGCGAATCGCCATCAGCGGATAGTAATCCGGGCCGTAATCCAGCCCGCCGTATTCTTCCACATCAAACCGCGCGCCAAGGCGCTCGATCACACTTAACACCTCCGCCTCGTAACTGCGCTGACGGGTCTGCCGTGACAACCATTCGGCGCGCTCTGCCTCGCCCCAGGGAGTGCCGGGCGTGCCGATTGGATAAGGTGTTGAATCTGTATTCATAGCAACGCTCCGTTAACGATCGCCCGCAGCTCCTGACGGATCGGGTAGGTGGACGACGGAATCAGTTGCGTCATGAAGATCATCACCAGCTCCTCCACGGGATCGACGAAAAAGTTGGTGCTCGCAAGGCCACCCCAACCGTACTCACCGACCGATCCGTTGGTCTGGGATTTGGCGACGTCGGTTTTTACCGAAAAGCCCAGACCAAAGCCAGTGCCGGCATAAGGTGTCTCGCTGAAAGCACCGACAGACAGGCCCGGTAGGTCCTGATTGTAAGGCAGGTGGTTACGACACATGAATTCCAGAGTTTTTCGACCAATAATCCGCCGCCCGCGGAACTCGCCACCCTGGCACAGTGCCTGGGCGAAGTGGAAATAATCGTCGATGGTGGAAACCAGCCCGCCGCCGCCGGACACGAACTGAGGCTTGCGCCGGAAGGGAGACGTCTCGGGGTCATCCTGCAGCGTGAACTGATCTCCAGCCTGGTACTGATAGCAGGCAGCGAAGCGGTCAAGTTGATCATCCCGAACATGGAAGCCGGTGTCAGGCATATCCAGAGGCTCAAAAATATGCTCCCGCAGATACTCATCAAACGGCTTACCCGACAGCAACTGCACCAGATACCCAAGCACATCCGTGCTGACCGAATAGTTCCAGGCTGTGCCCGGGGAAAACTCCAGAGGCAGCTCTGCGAGGTGATCGACCAGGGCTTCCAGCGTCATACTCCGGCTGCCATCCAGCTTAAGCTCGCGATAGGCAGCATCAACGTTGGTGCGCTGCATAAATCCGTAAGTCAGGCCTGACATATGCGTGAACAGGTCGCGAATTGTCATGGTGCTGGATGCAGACGTGGTCAGGAAGTTGGGGTAAACCCCGCTTTTATAAATCCGCCGGGTTCTCCAGGCAGGAATATACTTGTGTACGGGATCATCCAGTAAAAACCGCCCCTGCTCATAAAGCTGCATCATGGCGATAGATGTGATCGGCTTGGTCATGGAATAGATGCGGAACACCGTATCCCGGCGGACCGGCTTGTTGCGTTCCACGTCCATCAGCCCCTGGGCTTTCACATAGGCAATCTCCCCTCGCCGGGCAACCAGTGTCAGCGCGCCAGGTAACTTCCCGGGCTGGAGATAGCAGCGGTCAAGATGGCGTTCAATGTTTGGAAGCTGCTCCGTAGACAGGCCTGCCACCTGTGTGAGTTCCGTCATTGCACGGGTACCTCTTCAAGCGCCTCATCCCAGGCTGCCCTGCTCGCCGTGAAAATATGCGCCGTTGGCTTTATGGAGACTTCGGTGTCCAGACACCCTGCTGGAACCACAAGCAAACCTTGAACCTGAGTGCCTGGCAGTGCGGAACCACACAGCTTACAAAAACTCTTGCTATGGCGAGTACCCGGAAGCGTGTAGGACGTCACAGCATCCTCACCGGCCAGCCACGTCAATTTGGCGGATTGCGAAAACAGATTGGCTGCATGGGCAGAACCCGTATCCTTTTGGCAGTGCTGGCAATGGCACAGGTAAAAGTTCTCGAAATCGCCTTCAATCTCAAATGTCACGGTGCCGCAAAGGCAGGAACCAGAATGAACAGTCATCGGTGTGTCTCTATCGCTGTTACCGAATAGCCAGGACATCCTCGATATCAACCGGCCTTGAGAGTACGGATTTATACCAGACAAGATCCTCCTTCAGCATCAAGGGAAGCTCAAGGCCGAGTAATTGCATGGTCTCGTATCGAGAAAAATCGATGTTTAGCGCAACCCAGGCTCTATTTTGCGCGTCGAAGATTTGTGCACCGTCGGCGTTACCTACCTCCACTTTGACCCCCTCGTATTTGAACTGAACGTAGGTCAGGTCCCAGCCCTCCTCCTGGCGGTGGGCAGCCGCTTTGGATATAAACGGCTGCCCTGCCTGGACGACAGACGAAAAGTGCTTCCCAGGGACAAAGAGATCAATGTCATGCAAATCGCGTTGAGAGCCATATCCCCTTGCGGCGAGCCCGCCACAAATGAGGAAGGGAATGTTCCTTTCCCTCAGTAGCGACACAATCCACTCGGCGGCTGATTGATGCACGCTCTCTCCTTTCGTGATTAAAGCTGGACGATTGCACTGTTGGGCAGGATGCTTCGATTCCACCCAACGCATCTGATAGTGTAATCGACCTTTCAGTAACCGTTCATTGGAACTCTGGCATGGCCCCCTCCAAGCAGCACCCATGGCTTCCGCTACTTATATTCCTGGGCGCGACCTTTACCTTCAGTGTGACCATGATCGGTACTACCATGCCGACACCGCTCTACCCCATCTACCAGGACAGATTCGGCTTTTCGGATCTGATGATCACCATCATCTTTGCCGCCTATGCCTTTGGTGTGATCGCCGCGCTGGTATTGATGGGGCGCTGGTCTGATCAGATAGGCCGCCGGCCAATGCTGTTCGCGGGCCTGGCTTGCTCCATCATCAGCGATCTGGTGTTCTGGCAGGCCAATGGGCTGGGAATGATACTCACCGGCCGGGTGCTGTCCGGATTGTCTGCGGGGATCTTTACCGGCACCGCCACGGTGGCCGTGCTTGAATTGGCTCCGCCTCACTGGCGGGACAAGGCAACCTTCTTTGCCACGGCGGCGAACATGGGCGGGCTTGGCCTCGGCCCAATGCTTGCCGGCGCCCTTTCCGAGTATCTGCCCTGGCCACTGCACCTGACCTTTCTGGTGCACTCCGCCATGGCCCTGCTGGCCGTGTGCTGCATCTGGGCAGCCCCGGAGACCGTCTCAAAACCCGCTCGCCCAAAACTCACCATCCAGCGCCTGAGCGTGCCACCGGAAGTTCGCGGCGTATTCATTCCCGCCGCCATTGCCGGTTTCGCCGGCTTCGCCATGTGCGGCTTCTTCACATCCATCGCTCCGGCGATGATGGGCAAGGTCCTGGGCTATGACAACCGGTTGCTGATCGGTGTTGTTGCCGGAAGCATCTTCATCGCCTCAACCCTGGGCCAGTTCCTGCAAGGCGCCCTGCCGCTGCGGCTGCGCCTTCCCCTGGGCTGCGTGTCTCTGATGCTCGGGGTAATTCCGATAGCACTGGGCATCTATACCCAATCCCTCTCACTATTCATAACCGGGGCCGTGATTGCCGGCATGGGCCAGGGTATTTCGTTCCGGGCCGACATGGGCGCCATTGCCTCAGCCAGCCCGACGACGGAGAAGGCCGCCGTAACGTCCGCCTTCTTTGTTGTGGCCTATATCGCGATCTCGGTGCCGGTGATCGGCCTGGGCGTGATGGCAACCGTGACCAGCCTGACGACAACCGGGATCAGTTTCGCCGCTGTTATGGGGTCACTGGCGGCGCTGGCATTGGTACTGCTGATTCGACGGGAACGGGCAGAGGCGTGATAAGGCCAGAGAAAAGGCGCGTAATACTGCGACTGGTTATGAGTTGGCTCTGCAACCACCCACCTTCAAGACCCGCTTGGTTGACGCCGGATATTTACCAAGCAGTGACGCAGGGCGAATCGGACGGGGTGAGAAATTACCACCACAGTTGGGGCATTGGTTACCCAAAACACCCGAGGCGCACGATTGGCAGAACGTGCATTCGAATGTGCAGATGACTGCCTCACTGGAGTCCGGTGGCAAATCCTTGTCGCAGCACTCGCAATTGGGTCTTAATTCGAGCATAGAATTCTCCGTACTTCTTCATTTGTACTATTTCTAGACGCTCACATTTCTCGCCCTGTGGTGCAGAACACGCTGGCCTCGGTCACGACAAGCTGGGCCAAAATAAGCCGTTTGTCTGACTTATCCAAAGGCACCCAATTTTCCTCTGGTAGCGACAGCGATTCAGGATCAAGGGTTTCCGGATCACCAGCGATCTGGGCGCGACGATCAGCCTGTGTCTTGATGCAGTTGTACACCTTTTCACTGATGTTCGTCGCTTCTTTCATTCCCACCAAAAAATGGTTCAGCTCGGCGCTGGTAAGCTTGCCGTCTGCATCAAAAGGTGGGTCAGTGAACAGTTGATCACATGCACTGGTGAATAGTGCGATAGACGTTAACAAGAAAGCACGCCCAAATCTCAGACCTTTTTCCATGCATCTAGGTCCCATGCAATGGTGTTGAAACCATAAATTGGCTGCTAATCCAGTCTACTGCTCTATCGCCAAGTAAGCCTTCCTTAGCAAACGTTTTCCAGGCAGATTCCATGCTGCCAATAATGACTAAATCTGCAGCTAAGAAGATTAGCGCTTTTGTTTAGCTGCGGCCATGTAGCGCAGCTAAATGGGTGTCCGGTGGAGGGTAGAAGGCCCGAAACAAACTACTATCACTTGTTACGCGTTACTCCTCGTCGCCCGACGGAAACCGCTCATAAGCCTTTAACGTGCCGAGGTGGGGCACCCAGGTTTGGCGCTCGGCCGTTTGGACCTGGACCCCGGGTGGTAGCGAGTTCGGGTTATCGAGAGTGGCGGTCTGCACGTCAATAAGACCTGGCAGAACATCGGCATTTCGGTAGAACAGCCCTGTGCCACACTCTGGACAGAACGAACGCATAGCAGCGCCGGATGAATTGATTGTCTTCGGCACACCCGCGATGACCTTGACCGATGATTCAGGAAACATAGCCCATGCAACGAGTGGTGCCCCAGCACTGCGTTGACAATCCCTGCAATGACAAACAGCCACTAAATTTAGACTGCCTGTAATGTCGTATTTAATCGATCCACACAAGCATTGACCAGTTTGTTTCATTGTCATTTCCTCGCGAGATGAACAGTGATGTTCTTCTTGTGCAGTGACGCATAACGCCAGCAATAAACGGCGCCCTGACAAGGCCGTAACGAATTTAATTGCCTTGTTATGAGTGCAGCCAACGTTGCACCCTCACTTTATCCTGACCAACGACCCGCTCGATTAATTCCGCCAAAAAATCCATGTTCTCGTAATGCTCGAGCCTTGTGCCCCTGAAGCTCCGAACCTTTCAAGATAATGGAGTCGACTCGGGACCGCCTCTTGTTCAGCACGAGCTTATCAACTTTGCGGAGGTCGATCTCCGTCTTGTAAGCACTGCCTCGGCTTACGAGATTTTCGCCAATGATCTCCAGATGGTGATCTTTAGCATTATTGAGAAATCGCCTCGCTCCAAGCCAGTTAAGACCTGAACAGAAAACTACTAATAGGGCTACTATTGATACTCCCGCAACTAGTGATGCCCCGCTTGCGAAACATAAAAGACCTCCGATCAGAGCAATTAATGCAGCACTAACGAAAGGGCCTCGTCGCCGTTTTCGCAAATACTTTTCTGAAACATTGAACTTCATACGCTACTCATAACGCCAAAACGGAGCGGCGCGTCTCACGCGTCCGCCTTACGTGACTGGTTATGTGAAGCCGTGCTCTCGAAATGCATCACTTACCTTTTTCCAAAAGCCATCTGCATGGGCTCGTCGCTCACCAAGATGACGCTTGGTGTCCTGTATACGCTCTTCCCTGGAATCTCCGGCGGGGAGGTAGGTACTTTTTGCCGTGTTGCAAACTTTACAGGCTAGAGCAATGTTATCTGCGCTATTCCCACCACCCTTTGACTTGGGTGTTATGTGGTCGAATTGCACTGAATCGAAGGCAATTCGGTCATGCATGAGCTCAGCATCACAATATTCACAACGACCTTTTGCACGCACGAAGACGAAGGCATCTTCTTTTGGATACCCGAATTTTATCATCTCGGAAATAAGACTCTCGCTCACTAAAAGCATCTCCTTTGCATATAATCGGGATAGGGAGGCACCTCACGATGCCCCTCCTCCCACATCACCGGGCATACGGATCACGTACCACGGCGATTCAGTGACTTGACTCAACCCGTTACCGCACTGCCAGTTCCGGCAGTCCATAGCTCCGAAACAACCGGGCCGGTAAGGCTTGCCGCAGTGCCGGCGAATGACTCAGCCGCCACGGGCCGTGGGCTGATTTCGCAGTGTTCCAGGCCAATTTGACCGAGACGCCCCGCTTTCTCAGCTCACGATACCCCTTTCGGCCCCATTGCTTCCACACGTAACTTCTCATTCTCCGCCGTATCCACTTGTCCAGGTCCCGCAGCGGGCTCAGTACTTCGGCTGCGTCGAAGTACGCTTTCCAACCAAGCAGGGTGTCTTTTAAGTCTGCGATCACCCGGGCTAATGAGTGGCCCCGTGTTCGGCGGCTCAGTATCCGGATCTGGGTTTTCAGCTTGGTGATGGCTTTGTCAGCCACTTTCAATCGCTGCCCTTTCCGGCTGAGGGTGAAGCCCAGGAAGCTGCGCTTCCAGGGCCGGTCTACCGCGCTCTTTCGTGTATTCACTGTGAGCCTCAGTGAGTCCTCGATAAGGCGCGTCAGACTCACCATCACCCGCTCGCCTGCGCGGTGACTGCCCACGTAGATCTGGCAGTCATCCGCGTAGCGAGCGAAGCGCAGGTTGCGCCGGTCCAGCTCCCAATCCAGTTCGTCCAGCACCACATTCGCCAACACCGGGGACAGTGGCCCGCCTTGCGGCACGCCCTCGGGGGTCGGAGCTTTGCGGTTGTCGATCTGAACGCCTGCCTTCAGGTACCGGTTGACCAGCCTGAGCATCGGCCTGTCCGGCGTATGCCGTTTCAGCCGTGCCATCAGCCGATCATGATTTACCCGATCGAAGAAGGCTTCCAGGTCCAGATCCACTATCCAGTTACGGCCTTCCCGAGCGCAATGCTGTCCGTATCGGACCGCATGATGCGCAGAGCGTCCCGGACGGAAGCCATAGCTGTGTGGATGGAAGCGGGGTTCCCAGTCCTGCTGGATAACCTGAGCGATTGCTTGCTGGATAAAGCGATCCAGCACCGTTGGAATACCCAGAGGGCGGGAACCGCCGTTGGCTTTGGGGATGGTGACCCGCCGGACCGGTTTTGGTCGGTAGGTCTGCTGGAGCAACTGCTGCCGAATCTCCGGCCAGTGTTGGCGCAGATAATCTGGCAGCTCATCCACGGTCATGCCGTCGATGCCCGGCGCTCCCTTGTTACGTCGAACCTGTTTCAGGGCGCGATTGAGGTTGTCCCTGCTCAATACACGCGCCATCCACGGTGAAGGTTGAACGGAGTGCGAGTCTTCCCGGTTTCCGGCAACGGGTTCATCCCCTGGTTGCTCCAGGGGCAGCGCAAGCTGCTTTGCGGATGCCATCCCGTTTCCCTGCACGGACTCTCGACTCCTGTCTCTGTTCGGGCCTTCAGTTCACGGGCGAACCTACTATGCCCTCGGCTGATTTCTGCCACGCGATCAGAAGCGATCGCTCGTCTCTCAGTGGGTCCGTCCACACGTGGCAGACCTCCCGGGGTAAGGCACAGAGCTTTCACGGCGTGAACGCCCGATTTATAAAGTACACCCCAATCGCAGAAGGAGGGCTTCGCGGTCACGTGCCCACTCGCCCCGGGTGTACCACACCTCGTATCGGGTTCCTGTTCGTCGCCCCGCCGCTTTGGATTGAGCTTCCTCCAGACCCCACCTCACGATGACGCCCTTGCCCTTCTCCTAGCCTTCGGCTCTGCGAACACCTGGCAGGAGGACTTTCACCTCCCTAGTTCTGTGCCATGCCCGGCACACACGCCGAAGCACAGCGGCGCCCCGACAGGGGCGTCCGGCGGCCATCGGCCGCGTACTGATGCGCCTTGTTAATTGTTTTTTGCCCGAACAACCTCATGCTCGGGGTCTAGGTATTCACCTTCCGGGATATAGATCCCAAGAGCTTCCCGTACTCTCTGTGCTGAGTAACAATTTAATATGCCTTGATTTGCCAACCGCCCTTGATGACCGTTGTGAAGCGCAATAAGGTTTTTTGAAGCTTTTACTACGTTCTTCTCATTCGGCAAACCAAAGAGCTTTGCACTGAGTTTATAGCCTGGGATTAACTGATTGCGTATTCCGGCGAACGTGACCGGTCATTCCGGGGATCGTGACCGGTTTGCACACGGCCATCACGCTGGAGTCAGTTTTGTACTCTGAGCGGTCACGATGGGTCAACCGATTCCGTGTTTTGTGCC